>Ga0123519_10001435_pt1 | contig 40655 bp, 34 predicted proteins | sample YelNatPaOPRAMG02_FD_87396 | JGI IMG/M metagenome (GOLD analysis project Ga0123519, IMG submission 87396) | Hot spring microbial communities from Yellowstone National Park - Yellowstone National Park OP-RAMG-02 (version 2) | ecosystem: Environmental > Aquatic > Thermal springs > Hot (42-90C) ...
AAGTTCTGGAAAAGTACCGGCGTTATGTGAATCCGGGAATTGCTACGGTGCTCTCTTTCAGTGGATTCGATATTCCCGAGGATCGCGCAGAAGGGTGTTACATATACGACGCCTCTGGGCGCAAGTTTCTAGATTGCGTAGGCGGGTATGGCGCGTTCAGTTTGGGACATTTGCATCCCAAGGTAGTGGACGCAGTCAAGAGACAATTGAAAAAGGAAGCACTAAAAAGTCATTACTTTCTATCTCAGGAGCTTGCCGAAGCTTGCGAATTGCTCGCAAGCATTCTTCCAGACGAAATCGATTATTCGTTCTTTTGTAATTCCGGCACGGAAGCAGTCGAGGGGGCTCTTAAGGCTGCCCGCATCCATACCCGGCGCCCGGAGTTTATAGGCGCTATTAATGGATTTCATGGCAAGACATTTGGAAGTCTTTCTGTTTCGGGAAGAGATATTTATAAAAAGGATTTCCATCCGCTGTTACCTGAGACGAAACATGTCCCATTTGGAGATGCGGACGCACTTGCTAAGACGATTAGCGAACGCACAGCAGCAGTGATTTTGGAGGTAGTACAAGGGGAAGGAGGGGTAATCGTAGCACCCGATGACTACTTGCCGAAAGTAAGAGAAATATGTGATCAAGCTGGAGCCTTGTTGATTCTGGATGAGGTTCGTACTTGTCTGGGACGTACGGGGAAAATGTTCGCATCTGAGCATTACGGCGTAGTGCCGGATATAGTCACAATGGCGAAGGCTCTCGGCGGAGGAGTGATGCCAGTTGGAGCGTTTTCCTCCAGGGCGGACATCTGGCAGTCGTTGCTTGGTTCGAATCCATACCTGCATTCGACTACTTTCGGTGGCAACCCACTAGCTTGCGCAGCGACAATCGCAGCGATCAGGACCACTATTGAGGAAGGCTTGGTCGAAAGGTCAGCTTGTCTAGGAGAGAAGTTGCTAAAAGGTCTGAGTTCTCTGAAAAGTGCTTATCCAGATGTGGTCAAGGATGTTCGTGGCAAAGGTTTACTGGCGGGAATCGAGTTCTTCGACCAGGACATGGCTTTGCTTGTAATTGCCGGCTGCGGCAAGCGCGACCTCTTGCTAGCTTACAGTCTCAATAATCCGAAGGTTATCCGCATCGAACCGCCTCTGATTATCGAAGAGTCTGAACTAGATCGAGCTATTGACATAATAGGTGAGTCAATCGGTGAAACCATCGGGTTGGTCCGTCAAGTGACCCCTCAATAGGCTATCATTCGTATAGCTCGGCAAAAGTTTTTCTAGTTACCCATTGACAATATTCCAACAAGAGGGTAACCTACACCGTCCGCGTACCACTGTCCAATAAAAGTGCCGAATGGTTAATAGGAGGTGATCTAAACATCGGAATGACACAAGCTTACTAGCTGCAGCCATAGCAAGGTTGTAGAGTTATTCGACTGCCTCCCGGGTGCCTTGTGTCCTTTGAGGAGGGTTTCCACAATGAAAGGCCATCGCGTACCGCTCGTGTTATGTTGTTTGGTCTTCACGTTAGCATTCTGCGCTGGCGCACTGGGTGATTACCTGACGCCTGAGCAAATGTATCTTGATCCCGCAACTGTTCCTGCAGACCTTTACACCTATGAATACTTCGTTGCGGGTTACTCCCACACGTTCCTCAATGTGAAGGGGCTACAGATCCTGCCACCACTTCTTGAAGGAAGTCTGGATTACTACTTTACCCCAGCCGTAGATTATACGGCTGACATTACCAATGGAGTGGGGACAGTCCAATTTATCAGACCAGGTCCGTATTTCGTGCGAGCACTGTATGAAGACGGTACATCGCAGCTGTTTGACTTTGGTATAGGGTTTGATGTCTTTTCGAATGGTGAAAAGACATATAATTGGCATCGCATTCCAACTCCAAATCCTGACGTAGTTGCGGTGGATCCAGACCTGGTTCGTAGTGAGCCGAAACACGATCCCAAGACGGTCGTTGTTGCACCCACAAGCTGGGGAGGAACTCACTGAGTACCTTAAAAGGTTGTCAAACGCGCATGTCGGGCTGGGAGGACACGGTTCTCCCGGTGCGTTTTACTATCAGGGTGTGAGAGTTCTCTATGACTGCACCGCAGAGACCAATTCCTGGTTAGACAGCATCCGTGGCCACGTCAGAAATCTGACTTTCATGTCGTGTTCGACGGGTCGCGGTGATGAAGGCAAGGCTTTTCTTCAGAAGGTAGCAAACTATCTTGGCGAATCTGGCGGATACACAGATGTTGTGGGCGGAAACGGTCAGGATTGGTTTATAAATAGCAATGGCGAATCCGTCAAATACGTTGTTCCAGAGCCCTTGACGGGTATTGCGTTCACTTTAGCAATGCCGGCAGTGCTGACTCTGGCGAGAATACGGGTGCGTCGAGGCTCCTGACAAGGCACATGTAAAGTGATTGGTTCCTTGTAGTAATGACTGCTTCACGGCGGGCGACGGAAATGAACTGACGTGCAAAGTCGCCCGCCCTCCTGTTATAATCTCCTTCGTATGGATGCTCACACGCTCAAGGTACTAGAATTTGACAAGATTGTCGCACACCTAGAGGCAAGAGCGGCTTGTAGCCTTGGACGAGAACTAGCGGCACAAACGCAACCCTCTGACCAGCTTGAGATAGCTCGGAAACTGCTTCGAGAGACATCGGAAGCAAAGGCAATTCTGGAGTACGAGGGGGAAATTCCTCTGGGCGGCATTGAAGATATCAGATCCTACCTAGAGCGCGCCCGCGTTGGCGCCATGCTTCACCCAACCGAGCTCCTCGCCGTGCAAAACACTTTGGCTGGGACTCGTCGTCTGGCTGCCTTTTTATGTAGGATCAAGGATAAATATCCAACTCTTGGTGAATTGGGATCTCAGATCCTAGCATTCGAGAACCTAGAGGCAGCCATATCTAAAGCGATTAACCAATCCGGTGAAGTTGTGGATTCGGCCAGTCCGGATCTCGCACGTGTGAGAGCTGAGTTACGTAATTTGCATGCACGTTTGACCGAACGCCTCCAAGCTTTCATCCATTCCAAAGATTACCGCACTATTATTCAGCAACCAGTGATAACGATCCGTAACGACCGATACTGCATACCTATTAAGTCCGAATATCGTAGCGCGTTTCCTGGGATTGTACACGATGCAAGTGCGTCCGGAGCTACGATTTTTGTGGAGCCAGCGGCAGTAGTCGATCTGGGCAACCGACGCAAGGAATTGATTATCAGGGAGCGTGAAGAAATTGAAAGAATTCTTTCTAGGCTAAGCGCAGCGGTGGGTGAAGACGCACCTCATATAAGGGCAACCTTAGAGGTAGTTGCGTTAGTCGACTACATAACGGCTCGTGCAAAGCTCAGCCAGTCAATGAATGCAATTGAGCCTGTTCTTAACAATAGGGGTGAGATAGATCTTATTGCCGCGCGGCATCCGTTGTTGCCTGGTGAAGTCGTGCCTATAGATGTGAATTTGGGGAGACGGTTCTCCGCTCTTCTCATTACAGGACCTAACACTGGCGGAAAAACCGTTACCCTGAAAACAATAGGGCTGTTATGTCTTATGGCGGCAAGCGGCTTGCACATTCCGGCTGGTGCCGGCAGCGAGGTTGCCATATTCGAGAGTGTTTTCGCCGACATAGGTGACGAACAATCCATCGAGCAATCTCTGTCCACCTTTTCCTCGCATATGTCCAATATTGTCCGCATTATAGAAAGGGCTGGCCCAAACTCGCTTGTACTTTTAGATGAGATAGGTGCAGGAACAGATCCGGCAGAGGGTGCAGCTTTGGCCAAGGCGATCCTTGACCACTTACTGGATCGCGGAGCACGAGTTGTCGCTACGACGCATTATGGAGAGCTTAAAGAGTTTGCTTTCCTGCGCGAGGGTATCGAAAATGCTTGTGTCGAGTTTGATCCGGAGACTCTGAGACCCACTTACAAACTTGTCATTGGCGTGCCGGGTTCCAGCAATGCGTTTGCTATCGCTTCGAGGCTCGGACTCTCGGATCATATAGTTGCCAAAGCTCGAGAGAACCTAGCCAGCCGCATCCAAGCTACCGATGAACTAATTCGCCGAATCGAAGAGAGTCACCGAATAGCAGCCGAAAAGCGTCGTCAAGCAGAAGCTACATCCCGGGATGCCGAAGCACTGAGGCGACGTTATGAGGAGCAGTTGGCTAGGCTTGAAGCAGCTCGTGACCGAGTAGAACACAAGGCTCGCGAGAAAGCTCAGGCTCTGATAGATAATTTTACAAGGCAACTTGAACGCACGCTGGAGCAGCTGGCGGCGCAAACAAAGGAATCGAAACAGACTCAACGTTTAAAGCGAAAAGCCGAGCGTTTGATAGCCCGGGTAGAGGAAGAGCTCATAGAACCAGTCGAACGGCGTCAATACAAGGAAGAACTGCTTCCGCCTGGCACAGAGCTCAAGCCCGGAGTTCGCGTCGGCATCGCAGGTATAGCGCGCGATGGAGTTATCGTCGAGCCACCTGACAAAGGCAAAGTGGTCGTCATGGTGGGATCTATGCGGGTAACCGTTCCAGTCAAGAATTTGCGTAAGCCTCGTGCTGACGTCGAACCTGAAGTTGATGTGCAGAGAACTGAATCTAAAATCGCTCTCGAAAAAATGCGAAACTTCTCGCCAGAACTGCACCTGAGGGGACTTCGTGTCGAATCAGGCCTAATTGCTGTTGAGAAGTATTTGGACGACGCCATGACGATAGGCGCCACACGTGTTCGGATTATACACGGCAAGGGAACCGGTCAGATGAGAAGCGCTGTGCATGAATATTTGAGGGCGCATCCAGCAGTTGCGTCTTTCCGTCTTGCAGATCCCGAGGAGGGAGGTTCAGGCGTAACAATAGTGGAAATGAAGAGCTAAACTGGAAACCATTTTTTTCTAGCGGTGACACAGGAGCAAAACACCATGGAAATCGACTCGCAGGTTTTGGACTCTTTAATTCAAGAAGCTATCGAGATTCGAACCCGAGCATATGCCCCTTATTCTAATTATCCTGTTGGTGCAGCGGCTTTAGGTCAATCGGACAGAGTTTATACAGGTTGTAACATTGAGAACGCCTCATTCGGGCTTACGGTTTGTGCAGAGCGAGTAGCCATTTTCAAAGCCCTTTCCGAGGGTGAGAGGATCATAAGGGCTATTGCGGTTTGTACCGGTGGAGAAGATCTTGTTTCTCCGTGCGGTGCCTGTTTGCAAGTAATGGCTGAGTTTGCCCCATCCGATCAGCCGATGGTAATCATCACTTGCACCCCGACGGGCGCTCATAAGAAGTCTACGCTTTCTGATTACCTGCCTCATCCATTCTCACTGTGATCAGAAATCAGTCTGCTGGCGAGATACGAGTTCTCAAATACTACTTTGAAGTTGGAGGATGCGCGATGAAGGTATTGTCCATTCGAACGACAGCACGAAATGAATTCATCGACGTAACTAATCGGATTCAGCAGTGTATTGAAGAGGAGGGTCTAAAGGACGGAATCGTGTGCATATTCGTTCCCCATACAACAGCCGGCATCACGATAAATGAAGATGCGGATCCAGACGTAACCTACGATGTGCAAAATGTCCTTTCCCAGCTAGTACCCCGGCATGCATCTTACAGACACTCAGAAGGTAACTCCGATTCACATACCAAATCTAGTATCATTGGGGCTTCGCTGACAGTCATTGTTGAGAATGGCAAGCTCCAACTCGGCACTTGGCAGGGCATATACTTTGCCGAATTTGACGGTCCGCGTAGCCGCCAGTGCTGGGTGAAGATAATACCTTCGTAGTCATATATTGTTACACGGGTTTCTTAAATGAGTCGTTAGGGTCTCGGTTTGATGCCTTCAACTATGCAACGTGGCACCGGCTCTTTGAGAATCTTTTCTTCGAGCACTTCAACACCAACCCGCCGTCCGTTTTCGTACACGGTAGCGACCTTAACCTTACGGAGCCCGGGGCTGCCCGGCGATAGCTGAGCCGTTTTGCCCAAATACATTCGGGCACTTGAAACCCTATGCGTGGGGGGAGGAATTTTCTCAATTCTTTCTGATTGATCTCGCACTATGACAGTAAGCTTGGGTTTTTGATTGACGGCTCGTTTGACACGAAGCTTGTCGCCTATCTGTAGACGGTTGAGGTTTATACCCGGGTTCATTGACCACAGCTCTTTCAGACTAAGCCCAAACCGCTTGGCAATTTGACTTGCTACCTCTCCCTGTTTGACAACGTAGGTACCTTCCTCAGTCTCAACACCCTTGCAATCAAACAAATAACTGATCGCTTCCTCCGGCGTCTTCTTGTAAATACTTGGCGGGACAAGTGCCATGTCCACAGTCACCTTTTCCTTGAACTGGGGTTCCTCGCACAGGTTTTTCGCCTGTCTACCAAATCTGGCTTTCGCAAGCTCAAGAACCTCGCCAGCGTCTGACCGGCTTGGCACCGCGACAACTGGCTTTCCATCAACAATTATCGCCCATCTCGGCACTGCAAGTGATATTGCACTCCGTATGGCGTTTTCCGCTCGGTGGCGGCTGACTACTCTCGCATCACGTGGTGCCCGGGCAATGACCACGTCCTCCCTGAATTGTATTTCTGAGGGATCGCAGCCTGTTCTTCGTTTTATGTTTTGAAGCAGCTCACGAGCCTCCACTTCACTTGCCAAACAAGCAACAGGCTTGCCATTTACGAGCACGAATGCCTTGTTGCTTCCGATTCTCCCATGAATCCAAGACGAAAACAGAAGCAAGACAAGCAGGCAAGTTACTATCCTATGAACCAAAAGCTCTTTCCTGAGCTTCGCCACAACAGCATCTTCTCTCATGGCTTTTGTACCTCCGATTGAGGAGTGGGATGTCTAGGAAATCGACTGATTTCCCGAACCACACTGATTGTCTGCTGCACCAGTTTCTCTCAACAGACGACCAATTCGGCTGACCAACTCATCCGGTTCAGTAAGGTTTGTGCACAACACAAGATTTCTTGACTTTACTACCTGTAGATGGTGTTGATCAGTAACACCGATTAGCGCTATGGGCATCGAGTTTTGACCAATTGACTCACAAAAGTCCGCCGCTGGCATGTCTGGAAGCAGTGCATCTGCGATCACTGCGTCCGGTCTGTTATTTCGTATGGTTGACAGCGCCTGTGTTCCTGTTCGAACTCGGTCCACTTTGCAGTTTATTGATTCGAGTTTCCATCGCACAGCGCGCATATACTTGTCCTCAGGTCCCACAAGCACGATCCTTTTACCATGCAATGCAGCCATATCTAGCGCGTGTTCGCGAGCCTTTCTGGCACGCTGCCGCCAACGTACCCACAGCGCTTTTATGATACTCCAAGTGCTTTCGGTGCGCCTGCTCTCTGTTTTTTTGAGTGGAAACTTCCAACGGATCACTATCAGAGCGATAGCTACCAAAAGCACGAGCAGCGCTAACCATCGGATGATCAACACAAGTCTGGCAGGCATTCTAACATTCCTGCGCCGATAGAATATCGATTACTTCTTTTGGCGAAGCAGCTTTAATACTTCGCTGCAATCCTTCCATCCTGGCGTGACGCGGCTTAGCTAACCGTCCAACTGCACTGTAGAACTGATTCTTTTGCAAGCGGTCGTTTCCAAAGTGTGCTTTTGCCCATTCACTACCAAATCCAGCACCAGCAGTTCTCGAGAGAAAAGTATGACCCCAGAAGAAATAAGCACCATCCATAAAGTCGCGAACGTAAGGTTGGAGCTCAGTTGCGGCGAAATTATCAACGAACGGTTGACCCAATTTGTTAAGCTCTGTACCGATACACAACGGAAACCCAATTTCGCGCGCGGCACGAACTGCCTTGTCCAAATTTTCAACCTTGATCCTCTTCTCATCCGGATCTTTAATATTCCAGTTTCTGTCCGGGATTATATTCATCGCCACTACGCCTTTAGATGCCATCATATCAAGAAAAGCTGGCATATCAGCTTCTCCAGGAGTAGTTCCATCCAACCAAGTAGCTGTTGGCAAAGCTCCTATGTCATTTATCATATTTATGACCTTTTCGATTGGTGGGAAGCTATCAGGCGTCGGTGGCACATATCCCACTCCTCCAAATTTCATCAGCTTGGACCTGACCATTTCATGAAATCTGGGCGTATCGCAGATAATGCTCTGTACCTGATCCACCGACATATCGAGGGCTTTAGCCCAAAATGAGACAAGACCAGAATGGTTATCCTTGAAGACTTCACGCGCTTTTGCGTCGTATGCGGCTAACATGTGCCTTTCGGTTGCGTTTCCCGATGGAGTCAACGGCAGAACGTCTGAATCGTAATCGATCTGTACTACTCCTAAGTAGTCGTTTACTCGCTTCATCACCTGGATGTTCCGCTGCCTGGCTGTTTCGCGCATTTCTTGCAGCGTGTAAGCTGCCCTAGTTCCGGGCTCTGGCAATCGAAAACAGCCGGCTCCCATAAAGTAGGCAATGCCAGGTTCGTGCGGCGAGCTCATCACCTTGTCGTGATATTCCCTGACGTATACTCTAGTCTCCAAGGATGCCACTGTTCGCTGCTCAAGTATGTCCCCAGCCGCCAAAAACTCCTCCATACCATCTAACACATCAAAATCGACAATGCCTGCGACCACCAAACCGTATTTTCGGGCTTCCCAGGCTATCCTGCTTGGCGACCAGCCGTACGCATTGAACGAATAAAAAGTGTGTATGTGAAGATTGACCTCGTTTTTGGTTGGTCCTAGTACTATTTCGCCGGATTCAGCTTTGGCTGCCAAGTTGCAAAGCGCTTCGGCGCGGACTAACGGGTCAAAGCTGTTCAGTTGCTCTTCCAGTTCCATAACTGTTGCCATAACATAGAGGATAATACAAGTTTATTGAAAGAGATGCAACAACAGCCACGAACCGCTCTACAATTGACGAGCTCCAAGCACCGTAGGAAGCAGTGGTTGCTTCAGAGGTAAGAGGTTCTCTCTTTACAGGTTTGCCTGCGATTTCATCCGCGATTGCGTCCAGTGTCTTCGCATCCAACTCTTCTGCGTGAATCAAAGCAATGTAGGTAAAGCGCACCTTCTGGCCCTTTGGTATTACCAAGGCAGAATCTTCCTTGTCATTACCGGTAAAATCTTTTCCGCCGAATGGGTTTGCAGCGAAAAGCCCGTAATCCCTGACATGCCAATACGTAGGGTAACCGTGGTTCGAAGGCAAATCGAAGATAGTGATGCCTACGGTTTTGCCGTCAACTTCGCCTGTGTAGTCGCACCATCGCGCTCGTTTGCCCCAACAGTTTGTGTCCTTTCGACCTTCAGAATCCAGAATCCGTCCTTTGCCATTCTTGACTTGCATACCCTGAGCGACGCGAAAGGCAAGAAAACCTTCCTTTGTGCCACCCAGTTTAAGATCCTCGGATGAACTCCAGAGCTCAATGGTCGTAGATATTAGGAGTCCGTAGTTGCAAGATACAAAAGAGTATCGTCGTTCCTCCGTGCAAACGGTGATTCCGTCTGGTCCAACCCATTCATTAATGGCATGTATGTTCCAGTGGTTCGGGGTTGGAGAATCGAAATCCAGAAATCTCGGAACTATCCTGCCAGATTTCTCGCCTTCACTCCAAAAATCGACTCCATTCACATTGCCAAAACCTACCCAAAACGATCTGTGGTGCGGGTGGTCTGTTTCTTCTCCCGGTATTTGTTCCATGGGGTATCCACGAGTAACGCGGGCACCATTGGGAGCGATAAGGGGGTAAATGTATGGTTTGGGCGTGTCTTTATACACGTAACGAGCGACCAGAGCATTGCCATTCAACACATCTACATAGCCCGGTTCTGCTTTGTATGTGAGGTCTGACTTGATACCTATATCCGCGTTACAAAATGCACTTACTGCGCTAAGTATTGCAATCATCAACGCAACAAGACTCCTGTACATCCCGGCCTCCTTGCAATTCAAAACTCTGTTAGATAGACGGCTGGTCCAATGTGCTACGTTCCCGACTCATGCCGCCCGATGTGCATTAGTCGCTTTCTGTGCTTGATTTCATGATAAACCCAGCCCAATCGCACCTCGGATTGCAGTAGCACCAGCTCTAATTGTACTACGACGGTGTTACAATAAAATTGTGGCTGCTCCGAGAGAAGTTTTGGCGAAAACGGTACTTTCCAAATCGGGAATTGGAGATTACTCTTTAAACTGCTATGTCGGCTGCATGCATGGCTGCGTTTACTGCTATGCTCGGTTTATGCGAAAGTTCACAAACCACGTCGAGCCGTGGGGAAAGTTCCTCGATGTAAAGGTAAATGCTACGGACGTCTTGCGTAAGGAAGTGAAGAGCAAACGGTGCGGGCGTGTTTTTGTTAGCTCCGTATGCGATGGCTGGCAGCCAATCGAGATGCGCTACAAACTTACCCGCGAATGCGTCAAAACATTGGTTAATGCTGGCTTCTATGTTACCATATTGACTAAGAGTAAGCTTGTCAAACGTGACTTCGACATCCTAAAAGGGCACGATAACTGCGATCTCGGTTGCACTCTAACTACGATAGACGAGAGCCTACGTTTCAAAATCGAGCCTGGGGCATCGCCTACATGGGAGCGCATCCAGGTAATGGAGGATGCGTGCAATAGAGGTATCAAGGCTTGGGCGTTTCTCGGACCGTTCCTGCCCGGGCTTACGGACACGGATGAGTCATTAGGTAAACTGATAGGCTCAATCGCTTCTTTGCCTCTGCAATGCGTATGCGCTGACAAACTGAACATGAGACCGGGCGTGTGGGGATCCATCGTTAGGTTTCTGAACAAATACCGTCCCGAACTGGTCAATTGGTACGAAAGGCTGTTCTTCGATGATGAGACGCGTGAGCAGTACTATCACAACCTGGCGACCAGATTGCTGGCTATAGCTGGCGAGCATTCTCTGAACGGCAAACTTAAACTCGTGTTTTGAGATTTGCATGGCACAACAGGTGAAGTTCGTTGTCGATTGTATGCTCGGCAAACTTGCCAAGTGGCTCAGAATGCTGGGGTTTGATACTTTGTACTGCCCGGACGCTGATGACGATGAATTGGTTCGAATAGCAGTTAGGGATGATAGAATTCTACTCACACGAGATTCCCGTTTGTCAGACCGCAGAATGTTACGAAACAGATGTGTTCTTGTAGAATTAGGCACAACTGCTGAGCAGCTGCGGCAGGTAATCAATAAGTTGGACATTGAAGTTACCGAGGATTTGCTTTTTACTAGATGTACGATTTGCAATTCGGAGATAGTACCAATCGCGAAGTCCGAAGTCAAAGACCGCGTGCCGCCTTACGTCTATCAGACTCAAGCAGAGTATGGCTATTGTGCGGCGTGTGACAAAATATATTGGCGCGGTACGCACGTGGAGCACGTTTTGAGCGCTCTTGCAAGAATATAGTAATGCGATCGGTGCATCTGTAAGGCGTAGTGAGGTTTGATATGTCTGCAGATCCCAATAAACGCCAGACATCGGCGGCTAAAAGAGAAGCTCTCGCGGCTTATGCATTCCTTATGCCCAATTTCCTGGGTTTCTTGGCATTCACGTCGATTCCAGTAATCCTCTCGCTGATTATGGCTTTTTCCCATTGGAACATATTTCGACCTCCATCTTGGGTTGGGTTGGAGAACTTTCGAGGCTTACTTTGGTTTCACCGCGAGGGCAACCGGCTCGTCGCCAATGATCCGTTCTTTTGGCAGTATTTATACAACACTGTGTATCTCATGGCTGGCATACCGATTGGTATGGCGGGCAGCCTTATTCTAGCGGTGATGATGAATCAGAGGCTTAGGGGCATAGTCGTCCTGAGAACTATTTACTTTCTGCCTACTGTTTGCTCTGGTGTCGCGTTGCTGATACTTTGGAAATACCTTTACAATGCGGACATCGGCCTGATTAACAAGCTAATACGAATGATCGGAGGGGTAATTTACTCCAGTCGACCGCTTGCTATTGCCTTCACCGTTTTTTGCGCCATTGCTTTGGGACTATTTGCAACCGCTGCAGCTGTGTGCGTATTCGCTGCAGTACGGTATGTGTGCGAGCGGATTGGATGGGAATGGGGTGATAGCCTGCTTCGCGGGCTTGTAGTCTTGAGCGGGGCAAGCATTTTCCTGATTTTGGGCGTCTACGGTCGTGCGATCTACGGACACGTGGCTGCTTTCTTTACTACTCCTCCAGATTGGCTCGGAACAGTCAAGTGGGCAAAACCTTCCCTAATCTTGATGAGCCTTTGGGGTGGATTGGGTGGATACAATATGATACTTTATCTAGCTGCCTTGCAAGGCGTGCCCAGCTCTTACTATGAAGCAGCCGAGATCGACGGCGCAGGACCGTGGGCAAAGTTCTGGTCTGTAACTTGGCCGATGATAAGTCCGACGACATTCTTCATCTTAATAATGAGCATCATTTCAGGCTTTCAGAGCGGCTTTATGACAGCTAACATCCTTACAAACGGTGGACCCGCTGGCAGCACTACTACCATAGAGTACTACCTTTACCAGACCGCATTCGAAAAGTTCAATATGGGCTATGCTTCTGCTATTGCTTGGTTTCTATTCGCGGTGATACTCATACTAACGCGTCTTACCTGGAGAATCGGGGGTAGGGTAGTTGTCTATGAATAGGCGACTCAGTCTTGGAAAGATAATCGCGCTTTATATAGTGCTCGGCATTGGGGCGGTTACTATGTTGGTACCGTTCCTATGGATGCTTTCCACATCTATAAAACAACCCAGCGAGGTATTTTCAGCCACGGGAGGTATAAAGTGGCTACCAGAGCACTTTTTCTGGCGTGATACGGTAGTAAACGGTGTAAAGATCCGGGCTTGGTGGGGCAACTATCCGGATGCGTGGAGAGAGATCAATTTTCCTCGGCTTTATATGTCTAGCATATTCGTTGCTGTAGTTGGGACCTTCGGTCAAGTCCTGACGAGCTCGATGGCGGCATACGCGTTTGCGAGACTTAGATTTCCCGGTCGAGACAAGCTGTTTTTTGCTTACTTAGCGACTATGATGATACCTGGTTCTGTAACTATGATACCCGTCTTTGTAATAATGAAGAAACTTCACTGGATTAATACCTACCAAGCGTTGATTGTGCCGGGGCTTTTCAGTGCCTATGGAACTTTTATGCTTAGACAGTTCTTTATGGGGCTACCGTCGGAGTTGGAAGATGCGGCGAAAATAGATGGTTCTGGCTATCTCGGGATTTGGTGGAAGGTCGTGTTACCGCTTTCTAAACCGGCTTTGGCAACGCTTACCACTTTTACGTTTATGGGTTTCTGGGGAAGTTATATGTGGCCCTTGGTCGTCACCATAACAGAGGAACTTCGCACCCTTCCTATAGGGCTCAAGTATTTCGTTGGTCAGCACTCCACGAACTATACCCAGCTAATGGCCGCTTCAGTAATTGCACTAATCCCCGTGCTCATACTGTTCATTTTCAACCAACGGTATTTCGTTGAGGGAATCAAGCTATCAGGGATAAAAGGTTAGAACTACATGGGAGCTGCCGATGACGATTCGTAGGTTCTTCCAGTTAGTGTACGCCTGTTTCTTTGTACTCCTGATTGCTACAGGCGTTCTCGCCGCACTCCTATATGTTAATGAGGTGAAGCTGACCGAAAGCCAGCGGATCCGCTTCGAGTCATACTTGCTTGCGGATGAGTTGCGACAAAGTTCCGATGATATGACGAGGTTTGTTCGCAGCTATGTTGTTACAGGTGACCCAAAGTATAAGCGAATGTACTATGAGGTCCTTGCTATTCGCAAAGGGAAGAAGCCACGTCCGGAACATTACAACCGAATATACTGGGACTTTGTGGCTGCTGGTATTCCAATCAAGACCAAGCCTGGGCAAGCGCTCTCGTTGCAAGCACGCATGAGCCGGCTTGATTTCAGCGATGCTGAGTTTCACAAGCTGAACGAGGCACAGCGCATGGCTGATGCTCTGGCAAGACGAGAGAGTGCAGCTATGCACGCTATGGTCGGCCTATATGACGACGGGACTGGGCACTTCCGAAAGCGTGGAAAGCCCAACAAAGAAATGGCCATTCGCTTGGTCCACGATCATGTATATGAGCAGCTCAGAGCTGAAGCAATGAAGCCAATCAACGAGTTCTATGCTATGTTGGACAAGCGCACTTCTTCAACTCTCGAGCATTATTCCAAACGAGGGTTCTTCTACCTCGAGCTTATCATTACCATTCTTTTGGCTCTCTGGTTAATGACAGTTGTTTCGTCGGTAATGATTGCGAAGCGCGTAACATCCAGAGTTTACGCCATCGAAAGGCAGACTGAAATGGTAGCAGCTGACATCGATGCACTAGCTGGTGTGGCTGCCAGTATCGCCGAGGGAAATCTATCGGAACAGTTTGAAACAAAAGCTGAACGCCTGTCTTTCGATACGAACGATGAGATTGGTCAGCTTGCACGTGTGCAGAACCATATGATTGATAGACTTCAAGAAGCGGGGGCGTCCATAGCCAAGATTACATCAGAACTTCGCGAAGATGCCCTCAAACTAGAGGCTCATAACCGACAGATTGAGGAAAACTACAGAAAGCTTCGAGAGCTAGAGTCTCTAAGAGATAGCTTGACCCACATGATTGTTCACGACATGCGGACGCCGCTTACAAGCATATATGGCTACCTAGAAATGCTGAAACAATTTGAGTCGGAGCATCTATCGGATGAAGGCAAGGAATATCTTTCTGTAGTTATGGGTGAGACTCAAAATCTAATGGAGATGATAAACTCGCTCCTAGATGTTAGCAAAATGGAGCACGGGGAAATGCAGCTCGATTTGTCGGAGTTCGATATAGCAGAGGTAGCAAGGGAAATTGTTGGCAAAATAGAGCCCTTAAGAGAAGACCGCAGTATTGTGCTGGAGTTTTCCGAGGATCCCTTGCTGGTAAAAGCAGATCGTCAACTGATCAGCCGTGTTATTCAGAATCTCTTATCGAATGCACTTAGATTCACGCCTTCGCCCGGAGGTGAGATTCGGATTAGGGCTGAAAGATCTGACAAAATGGTAAAAGTCTGCGTTATAGACAATGGTCCTGGTGTGCCCAAGGAGTACCACGAAAAGATATTCGAAAAGTTCGGCCAGGTTGAATCGCGAGCAAATCGCCAGAAATATTCCACGGGTCTTGGACTCACGTTTTGTAAGCTCGCTGTCGAATCTCACGGAGGTCGCATAGGCGTCGAGAGTGAACCTGGCAAGGGCAGCAATTTCTGGTTTACCTTGCCTGCTGCCTAGCCGGGGTCGGTCAGTACCTACTCAATAAATACCTCGCTCTTGTTTAATTGCAGTTCATTCCGCCGCTCCTTGCTATCAAAGCTAGATTACTGCCAGTATTTCATCTGTGGATAAAAAAATTATGCAAAAACCTGTTGACAAAGTCCGGATCATGTGGTATCAACCGTATAACCAGCACAGTCGAAACGTGGGTGCTTATTAGCTATCTCGTAGTGGCCGGATGCTTGTAAAATCACGAAGACTCGTGCTGGCTTACGTAGTCACGCGGTAACCTTGACCGCACCAAACTTTAGAAAGGAGATCGTTTGAGATGAGGAGTGGGTTTGGTTTACTAATCCTGCTTGCCACGCTAGCTACGGTCGTAACAGCACCAAGTTGCGCCGCTACGTGGAGCAAGATCGGAAGCTCAGGCTTTGTAACTGACCCGGCGCTTGTGATGGACCGATGGAGACCAATTTTCAACAGCATAGCGGCGGACGGTTCCGGCAACGTCTACGTGACTGCCAACAACCGGAACAACAGAGGTTTGTCGGGCGGCTTGACCATCTTCAAAACGGATGGCTCGAAAGTCGACATCGATTTGAATGCGCTGGGTCTGCAGGGCGGAGTTACACAGCTCAAGACTGCGGGTGACGGCAAAGTCTACGGTATTCAGAACTGGAAACAACTTTGGCAATGGGTTTACAGCGGAGAATTCAACGCAAGACAGTATTCCACCGAAGGTCTACCGGAACGAATTCTCCGCTTTAACGCCGATGGCACAGTCGACGTGATCTACGAAGTAAAACCGACCGGCGGTATCTGGCAGGCTGATTTCCAGGGACAGTCGAACACGATTGTCGATCTCGGTAATGCCAACTGGGGAGTGCTACAAAAGGACCTGACTGCTAAGTACAACGAATGGTGGCGATACGTTGCTGACAGAGAGCAAACAATCGGTGCTCGGTTTCGCATCGAAGCACTAACGCTCACGGGAACGGAGCAAGCTAATCTAATGCAGCTCTCCGCGAAGACTGATTCTCTTACCTCGCCCCACATAGTCCCGGCTAGCTCGCCGACTCCCGCTCTTTCCATAAAGCTCATAGGAGGCGTGCCGCACTTTGTCCTCACCAAATGGAACAACATGGCGGTTGACCTGCTCGATCTTGGGGAGGTGCAGACCGGTGTTTGGTACGAGGCATACCTCTACGTGAACGCCGATCCGGCGAATCCGACGGTCAAGCTGACGTTTGGTCCCGAGGGAAGCGTGTCCGAGGTCTATAGCGCGTCTTGGTCGGGTGATCCGAACCTGCGTGGGGGTACCGGTTATGCCGAGCTAGGATGTGCCACCGCGCAGGGACCGGGCGGAACCAATACGCAGATAACCTGGGATTGGATCGGTTACGGCAAGGCTTACCAGCCCTCGGGGAATCTGCTTGACAACGTTTGTGACTGCAGCTATCTGCCGAACGATTTCAACTGGGGCCGCCTAGCAGCTGTTGATGTATGCACTACCGCCTACAACGGCTACGCCGATCCAGAAAACGACGACTACATGCACTACCTGTCCGGTATGGATGTAGGTAGCGACGGGAATTTGTACTTTACGACGTCGTCGTTCCACCGCATCGACTTCTTCTTCCGCTACAACGTAGCGACGGGGGAAATAGAGCGTTCACCTGGTGGATTGGACTTGCGACCGACGATAGAGTGTCCCGGCGGGGTCATTTTGGACCCGAATCCCCTTTATGGACTTCCAACGATCAACAACGGATGGAACCACGTGGACGGGATGTTCTTGCTGACCTGGGCGGGCACGAGTCCTCGTGACGGCCTGGACGTTTTTTCCGTTGGTAGAACTGGTGGGTCTGCTTGGGGAGCGGATCCGATCCAGTGGAACTTCCGCCGAGATTGGGGCTATATGTGGAACGGAAGTTCTTGGGTCAACACAGTTGACGTAGGCTGGGGTCGTCAGACTGCCACTGCCCGGGCATGGGATCCGCAGCGCAACAAGTTGTGGCTTGCCCCGTGGTCACAGAATTCGAGTGCCTATTGGAACATCTATCGGCTGAACCAAGCGGGCACTTGGGGCATAGTCGACTTCCCGGGAGAAACAGGCAACAAAGGTGTGAAAATGGCGAAGACGGCTCCAACCTCGGGGTCTTATTCAGCCTACCTCTACAATTACAACTACACCGATTCCGTGGCGGGCGCAATCAAGCAGGCCACACTTGCGGCGAGGCTCGTCGTGACTGAGTTTTCGGGCGCATATAACTGCTGGTTCCTTATGAACTGCCCAGTAATTCCGGCTGGTCACTTTTCTTCTAGACCCGTTGTCGGAATCGTAGATGATAATGGCACGCCGAAGTGGGCTTGGGGCGTGCAGAAGGATAAGAACACGTTTGTTCAGTTTGATATCCTGGGTGATTTTGAGCTGAACGTACCCCATACCTGTTACCTCTACGCCGAAACTACACCAGCTGGTGTTCCAAGGAGGGTTGTCTGTCATTGGGATGGCGTGCAGTATACTCGGGTTCTAGACGACAACGACCCGGCCGTTTCCAGCAGTTCTGCACCGCTGGCGACAGCTTCCTGGATGAACTTCGGCGCTACCGGAGACGACAGATTGGGAGGGGTGCCGCCGGTCTCCCAAGGATCGGTAACTGTAGTTTTTGACTGGGTGAAACTCGGTCGGGGTAATCAAACGCCTGGTGCCACTTTCTCACCGGCTTGGGATTTCAACCTCGACGGTTCCTACGGACCGCACTTGCTTGTGCGTCGAACAAATGTGATGTCCGTCTTCACAGGGACTTTCGGTAATACCTGCTTGTGGGATATCGACCCGAGCAAGCCGTATGGAGATAGTACAAACAACAGAGTCGGCTCGATTGCTGCATATCACATGAATGGTGTCGATCCGAACCGCCTGGATCATCTCGCTCAGTACGGAGGCAACTGGTGGCGCGGAGGCACCTATTGGGCAACCGGTTTAGCGATTAACCCGGCGGACGGTTCAGCTTGGATGGGTTGGGGAGCCGACGAATATTATACCAACCCAGACTTGGGTCACGTAATAGCAAGAGATGTAGCCGGCAACCTCTACGACGAAGGAATACCGGAGCCGGGGGCTCAAATCGCTGCGCTACATTACCACAACGGAAAGATGTACGCCCTTACCTGCAACAGGACAACCGGTGTCTATTCGCTATATTATGCGAATGTGCCTGCCAGCCATGGCCCCCAGTCTGTTGGCGCGATGAAAGGCGACAGAATTGGTTCGTTTGTTGAGACAGATGAGCCGAAACTTGTGACCTATGTAGACACCATTGGCTCTGAAAGCTTCTTCTACATCCAAGATGAAGACCGCACCGGTGGTATTCGAGTGACCAATCCTCCCACGTTGCCTAACGTCGGTGACAAGGTTAGCGTTAAAGGAATGCTGACCGCTTATGGCGGAGAAGCCCGGATTGTAAATGCGGAAGTGACCGTCGTATCTTCCAACAATCCCGACGCAAAACCACTAGGCGTCACGGTTCGTAACGTGGGTGGCAAACAACTTGGTCCACAACCAGCTACGGATTCTGCTTACGGTCTTAGCAATGTGGGATTGCTAGTTAGGATCGCTGGCAAGGTCGCCGCTGTACCGACCGATGACTTGTGGTCTATAGCGGTCGGTTTCCGAAACTGGTTCACCGTTGACGACGGTAGCGGCGCTGTTACAAAGTATTGGGATTTCTCGGATACGCAGCGGTCCGTTCCCGGAATAAAGGTTCTGTTCGATCCTGGAGCTGCTGGAGTATCGGAGAACGATTTTGTCGAAGTTACCGGTGTAGTGGGTCTGGATTTCTCGTATACTTTCGACACGGGAGGTGGCGCGAAGACCTACTTTGTGCCGGGACAGCGCATAATCTATGTGCGATCTTCGGATGATATTCACAAGTACTAATGGTTGATTAGAAGCTGAGGTACAGGGGTCTGTCCTTGCACGCGTGGCAGGCAGGCCCCCTGCCTTCGCGACCGACGAGTACAATAAGGTCTGACTGCTAACCATTGCAAACTCGGGCGAGTGAGGTGGAGGAGACACAAGGATGATCAAAAGTAACAAGTCCGCCAGTCGTGGTTTCACAATTGTTGAACTGCTTGTCGTGATTGCCATCATTGCGGTTTTGTCCGCCTTGCTGTACCCGGTGTTTTTAAACGTAAAGTCGACTGCGAAACTGGCAAAGTGCAAGTCCAATCTTCGCCAGATACATGCGGCCACGATGCTATATCTTGATGACTGGCAAGGGCAGATGTTTGCGAACGTATCCTTCCCCGGAGTCTGGGGCAACGACGGCGGCGGAGCTTACACGCGTCAGGGTTTGCGCGGATGGGCTGAACTCCTGTGGCGGTATCATCGAAAGGTAGATGTGTACCGGTGCCCGACATTTTATGCTAACTATTGTTATGCGTTGAATGGAATGTGTGAGGGACGCAGAGCACCTAGAAAACCCAGTATAACGGTCACTTATTTTGATGCGCCGGGCTCGGGTAATCCAAAAGCGGAGGGTAATCGAGGAGTAATCTTCCCGTTTGGAAAGAATGATATTTTGAGTGGAGATTCAAATCTACAAAACGGAAATGCCGATGGTAGCGCCGGAGGGCAGCCAGAGGGACAGTGCAGTTACACTGGTGAGTACCGGTCTTATGCGTGGATGCCTCGGAACGATGCCGAGCTAGCGAAATACAGCGATAAGAAATATCTCAAGTGCAGTTGGCTGTTGTTTCCCGGACCCCACAATGGTGCGAACAACATCCTATTTTGGGACGGGCACGTGTTGACGGTAAAACAGTGGATACCCGGCAGTATGACGATGTGGGTGCGATATTAAGAAATGAGCGGTTTGTTTTCCCCGATATAGCGCTAGTCCTCCTGGGCGCTCGGTCGGCTCGATATTTACTGCAGGAAACCGCGTAGTCATCATCCAAGTAGGTGTAATGCTATCTTGCGTTAGTGCCTAGTATCAGTTTTACCTTTTCACTGACGCCTTTTATCCTCTCAAATACCAGGAACTAATTCTGTATGAGACAAGTTCGAGTTGGAATACTTGGTTTTGCTCACGGCCACGTGGAGATGTACTGTGACCGTTGGCGCAGACAGCCTGAACTGGGTGTAAAGGTTACACTAGGTTGGGATCATGACGTAGAACGGGGTTCTGCGGCCTGCGCCAGGCACGACCTAGAGTTTGTTTTATCGAGTCAAGATCTAGTGTCACGTGATGATGTTGACGCGGTTGTTATTGCTGCAGAAACTTCGCTCCACGCAGATTTGGTGAAGCTCGCAGCTCAGGCTGGCAAGGCTGTCGTTCTTCAGAAACCGATTGCGCTAACACTCGAACAGGCAGATTGTATTGTCGACGCAATCAACAGGTTCAAAGTACCGTTTACTCTAGCTTGGCAGATGCGGGTTGATCCGCACAATCTCAAAGCAAAGTCTCTCCTTGAAGGTGGTATGTTCGGGTGTGTGTTTATGGTGCGCCGGAGACACTGCCTCGCGACGCAATGCATGAAAGATTTCGACAAGTCATGGCACGTTAACCCCGATCTTAATCGAGACATTTTCGCTGATGACGCTAGTCATCCCATAGATTTCATCTATTGGCTCTTGGGCAAACCCTGCAGCGTTGTTGCCGAAATGGGTACGCTGTTGAACCCTGCCGTTCCAAATGACAATGCTATTGCTATATTTAGGTACCCAGATGGTAAGTTTGCGGAAGTATCTTGCACCTTTACCGCTGTAGCCGGAGAGAATACTCTCGAAATTGTTTGTGAGAAGGGTGTTATTATCGGAAACTACGGTGATGGACCTTCTTGCAGTGTTCCACGTCCAGCCGGCAGTGCTCAACTAAAGTGGTATGTGCAAGGAACACCCGGCTGGACAGTTTGCGATCTTCCTGACATAAACAGTCAGGCAGAGCGAATCGCTAACCTTGCGGCTCCAATAGCTGAGTTTCTGCACGGTCAACGACCTGCTATTGCAACGGCAGAGGAGGCACGTGAGGTATTCAAACTTGTATTAGCGTGCTATGAGTCAGCGGAACAAGGACGACGTGTCCATATATCATAAGGTTCCGAACTCGGGCGTCTGCAGGGTTGCCTGAGGCAGCTCGCGCTAGGAAAAATCAGTAAAAATAGGAGGCGGAATTGATTTCACGTTCTGTTTTGTCGCTTGATGTCGGTGGAGAGGTCCCTGTATATCACCTGAACACTCTTATAGTCGGTTCGGGCGCTGCTGGTATGAACTGCGCTGTGCATCTTTATGAGTTCTTTGAACAGCGAGTCGTTCCTAATGCTCAGAACCGGGTAGCGGTTGTTACCTCGGGCATAGGACTAGGTGCTTCGAGAATGAGCGGGTCCGACAAGCAAACTTATTACAAACTTGGCACAAGCCCAAGTGTTGCCGACTCTGCTTTTGACTTTGCCCGAACCCTTACTGCATTTGGGTGCATGCATGGGGATGTTGCTCTGGCAGAAGCCGAGTCTTCATTGCGTGAGTTCTACCATTTGGTTCAAGCTGGCGTACCGTTTCCACACGACCCGGAGGGCGCTTACATAGGATACAAGACGGATCACGATCCATACGAGCGGGCGACTTCTGCCGGTCCGAAAACTTCATTGTTTATGAGTGAGTGTCTTCAAAAACAGGTTGAACGCTATGGCATTCCTATATTTGACGGTCACGAAGTCGCCAAGCTAATCTGCTTGGGCGAAGGCAAAGACAAACGTATCGTCGGTGTGTTGACATTTGACAAGTCGCGTTTCAGTGATTCATCGTACGGGCTTACGTTGTTCCTCTGCGAAAATTTAGTACTGGCGGCTGGCGGGCCAGGGGAGCTTTACGAGGTGAGCGTTTATCCGAGGGGTCAAATTGGCATACATGGTCTAGCCTTAGAAGCAGGTCTGAAGGCTCACAATCTAACTGAGTCACAGTTCGGTCTTGCGTCCACGAAGTTTCGCTGGAACGTATCAGGTACATATATGCAGGTGGTGCCGCGTATTTTTTCCACGAATGCTTCAGGTGGTGACGAAAGGGAGTTCTTAGCTCCTTTCTTCGATACAACAGCGAAGATGGCAACAAACATTTTCTTAAAGGGCTACCAGTGGCCATTTGATCCACAGCGCATCATCGGTCAGCAGTCCTCGCTGATTGACGTCTTGGTCTATTATGAGACGCAAATTCTTGGACGCAAGGTCTATATGGACTTTACACAAAATCCTATACCCGGACCAGGAAAGGAGCCTTTTGATCTGTTCGCTTTGGGAGAGGAGGCACTGACGTATCTGCGTCGGAACGGCGCCCTCCAGGGCACACCCATAGAGCGACTTGAACACATGAACCCTCTTGCAATCGAGATATACGCCGAAAACGGAATTGACATTCGTTCTGAACCTCTGGAGATCAATGTGTGTGCTCAGCATCACAATGGCGGATTTGTGGTTGACAAGTGGTGGCAGTCTAATATTCCCCACACATTTGTAATCGGAGAGATGGCTGGAACACACGGAGTAAAGCGACCGGGTGGATCTGCCTTGAATTCGGGGCAGGTGGGCGGTTTGCGAGCAGCAGAGTATATAGCCAACGTATACGGGGATAAAGTCGCTGATACTTGTGACCCGGAAGTCCGAACACAAGTGCAAGAATATGTGCAATGGCTTGTTTCTCTTGGATCAAACGACGGTGAACTTGCACCCACAGAGGCAATCTCGACTATTCAGAAAACGATGTCATTATTCGGAGGACATATCAGGGAAAAGGGTAAGTGCCAGTCGGCTCTTTCGCGTGCAAAGGAGCTGTTTAAGCAATTGAACGCCGGAAAAATCCGAGTAAGGGATCGGGCAGATGTTCTGTATGCGGTTAGAGCGAGGCACCTTGCCCTAACGCAGGTTGCTTTTTTGGAGGCTATTGTAGAGTACCTGAGTGCTGGCGGCGGAAGTCGGGGCTCATACCTTATACTTAGTGACGATGGTATGGTGATCCACCCAGATCTTTTGAATCCGGAGACAGGCAAGCCCATTGCATTTACACCCGAGAACGAAGACTTACGTTATACTATTGCCGAAGTAGAATTGGAATCGCTCGAGCACTGCACATTTCGGGTTACGCGGATGCCAGTCAGACCGATACCTTTAAGAGACGATCCCTTTGAGCTGGCTTGGTCGGCGTTCAGAACAGGCGAGGTTTTCAAAAAGTGAAACTGCACGTGGGCAAGCTTGCTCCCCAAGTCCTCACTCGTCTACTCAGTAGACTACCGAGACCAAGTTGCGTTCTAGTTGGGCCAGCGTACGGTGAAGACGCTGCCGCAATTGCGTTGAACGATGAAACCATAGTAGTTGCATCGGATCCTGTCACCTTTGCAACCGACTTGATCGGTTACTACGCTGTAAGCGTGAATGCTAACGATGTTGCGGCTCACGGAGCAAAGCCTAAGTACTTTCTTGCCACCATCTTACTGCCGGAAGGAACAGACGAAATACAAGTTGAGCAAGTGTTTAATCAAATCAATGAATCTTGCGCCAAAATCGGGGTTGTACTGATTGGTGGACACACAGAAGTTACCCGGAGCGTGAATCAGGTTGTAGTTAGCGGGTGCATGATTGGCGAAGTCAAAAGGGGAAGTCTGATTTGCACATCTGGGGCACGGGTAGGGGACGACATAATTTTGGTAGGGGGGATTGCCATTGAGGGCTCTGCGATTCTAGCGAGGGAAGCGAAGGAAGATCTGAAAGCACGCGGCGTGCCAAACGATGTTTTGATGCGTGCCTCGCAGTTTCTTTATAGCCCTGGCATTTGTGTTGTCAACTATGCCATGTCAGCTATGGATGTCGGTGGGGTGACAAGCATGCACGATCCGACAGAGGGCGGATTGGCAATGGCGCTGAGAGAACTCGCCGCAGCTGCAGACGTAGGCATTGTCATTCGACGCGAATCCATTGACATACTCCCAGAGTGCCGGGTTATTTGCAAAGCGGTCGGGCTTGATCCACTGGGTCTTATAGCATCTGGAAGTTTGCTGGTAGTTTGCGATCCAGCGGTAACTGACAGAATTGTGGAGCCGTTGAGAAGTTTTGACATTTCTGTTAGTGTCATAGGCAGAATTGTGGAGAAGTCCTGTGGGGTGAAATTCGAAGACGGCGAGGATGTACCCATTTTCGAACGCGACGAAATAGCCCGCTACTTTGAAGAATGTTATCCAACAGATTAGTCCGTGACTTTTGATAGCATACGTGCACTGTTTCATCTCGTAGTACGGCTCAAATTTGATTGTGGAAGGTGGTTGATTCGTTGAATCTGCGTACTATCTGTTTGCTATTACTTTGTGTCCTGGGTCTAGTGCCGGGCTATTGCCAATCGGGAGAGCCTAATCCATCTGACATTACGGTTTACCTCGTCGGGCATGCCCACATCGACATGAATTGGCTGTGGTTGTGGCCAGAGACGGTGGACGTGTGCAAAAACACGTTTAGCACGGCATTAAAACTAATGGATGAATTCCCCGATTTCGTCTTCTCTCAGAGCCAAGCAGTTACCTATCTTACGATGCAGGAAAACTACCCGGATATCTTTGCACGCATCAAGGAGGCGGTAAAGCGAGGGCAATGGGAGATTACAGCGTCCACTTGGACAGAAGGCGATCTTAATATGTCGAGTGGTGAGTCAATCGTTCGGTCTATTCTTTACACAAAGCGCTATATCCGCGAACAATTCGGATTCGAGCCCGTTGTATGTTGGGAACCAGATACTTTTGGACATCCGTGGACTATGCCGCAAATACTTAGTAAATCGGGCATAAAATACTACTATCACATGCGCTGCAACGGACCGGCCCCTCTCTACTGGTGGCAATCACCCGATGGCTCTAGAGTCCTCGCATTTAGCTTCGGCAGCTACAATTCGGACATTTCCGAAAAAGACGTTCTCAATGATGCGATTTCGTTCGCTAGAGCTACTGGTGTAAACAACTATATGCGTGTTTACGGCGTTGGAGATCACGGCGGGGGTCCAACCCGTGCGATGTTGCAAGAAGCTCTCCGGTTGCAGAAACTCGAAAATTATCCTCGGTTGAGATTCAGCACCTGTCAAGCTTATTTTGATCTTGTGGCAGCTAACGCCAACAAGTATCCTGTTCACAATGGTGAACTCAACACGGTCTTCGAGGGATGCTACACAACGCACGCAGACATAAAGCGTTGGAATCGCGAATGCGAGAGCCTTATCCCGTGCGCGGAGAAACTGTCGGCAATCGCGATGCAATTCGGTGGTCAGTATCCAGCCGACGAGTTTGTCAAGTGCTGGCGTAACACGTGTTTCAATCAATTTCACGATCTCCTGTGCGGTTCTGCCATTCATGACTCCTACAAAATGTCTAAGGACCTGTACGAGGAAGCTATTGCGAAGGCACAGGCTGCAGCGGACCAGTCGATCGAGCTCTTAATGTCGCGAATATGCACAGACGGCCCAGGTATTCCGATTGTGGTATTCAATCCTCTCGCTTGGACAAGAACCGACGTTGTTGAAGTGCCGTCACCATTTGCTGGTGAGGACATTTCTGTGAGTGTCGTAGACGAAGCGGGTAGGGTAACTTCCGGCCAAAACGTCGGCGAAAAGCTAGTTTTTACAGCCCGTGATGTTCCCTCTCTCGGGTATAAAGTCTTCTGGGCAGAAAAATCCGGTGCAGAAGCGAAAATCACTGTCAAATGCTCGAAGAATAGCATTGAAAATGAGTTTTTCAAGGTAACTATCGATCCCGCTTCAGGAACAATATCAGAACTGTATGACAAAGCCAGCAAACAGAGCGTTTTTGCGTCCGGAGCGAAAGCAGGAACTCTTCAGGTATTGTGGGAAGAGCCGCACGGTATGTCGGCTTGGAACATCGGTAAAATCGTAAAGACGGAAGACGTTACAAAAGCTTCTGAAGTAAAAACATCTTGTTCAGGTCCAGTTCGCGCTGCGATTAGCATCAGGCACGATTTCGCGAAATCGCAATTCTTGCAAGAAATAATGGTCCACAACGGGGTGCCACGGATTGACGTCAAACTGACTTGTGATTGGCAAGAAATTGGCAGCAACAAATCGCCAAGCCCGATGATCAAAGTTGCGTTCCCCGTAGGCATATCAAGTCCGCGAGCGGCGTTCGAGATACCTTATGGCTATATTGAACGTCCTACAAATGGGGCTGAAGTTCCGGCGCAAAAATGGGTTGACTTATCCGACGATCGATATGGGGTGGGGCTACTGAACAATTGCAAGTATGGTTTTGACGTAACCGGCAACGTAATGCGGATGACCCTCCTTCGTAGCTCTTACGAACCTGATCCAGTACCGGACGTAGGAGCACATCAAGTTGTTTACTCCATTTATCCACATAGGGGAAATTGGAATGCTGCAAATACCGTGCGACGGAGTTACGAGCTGAATGAGCCGTTAATTGCTCGGGTTACAGAAAGGCACGCCGGCACCTTGCCAAAATCGAAGTCGTTTGTATGGGTGTCAGAGCCAAATGTAATTCTAACGGCACTCAAAAGGAGCGAGGACGGCGACGGGATCATACTGCGCGTTTACGAGAGTCACGGCAAGCCTTGTGAAGTACGAATGGCTCTCGGCTTCGACGTCGACGAAGTGGTCGAAACAGATTTAATGGAACGTCCCATCGGTGCGCCGACACAGGTCAATAACAATCGTTTCAGCTTCAGAATTGGCAAGCACGAGATTAAGACGTTCAAGTTAAGTACTGGGGAGAAATCCTAGAATCAATGGCGCTTGTATATTTGATCGTGTCTATTGTTTGTGTAACTGGATTTGCGCTTTGCTACAAGGTGGCAGCTAGATACGATTGCGAATTGCGTGCCGTGAACTTATGCATGAATATTGCCGCTACAGCGGTCTTGGTTCTCACTTTTGTAGTAAATGGGCGACGGTTTAACAGTACTGTTGCTCTTCTGGGATTGGCATCAGGCGCGTGCACCTATTTGTCGACGCTCTCGTTTTTCTACCATATGCGGTCTGCTAGGTTAGCCGTTTCGTGGACTGTTATCGGTCTTGCAGTAGTATTCCCAGTAGCGGCATCAATACTCGTATGGCACGAGCAACCGAGCACTAAGCAGTGGTTTGGGTTGGGGCTACTCCCTGTCGCGCTACTTCTACTGAGCCTAGGAGGCGGCGAAAATTCTGAATGAGTGTGCTTCTCTTATTCGTAGCGTGGTTACTTACAGGAGTGAACCTCGTCCTGAACAAAGCTCTCATTGAACTGGGCTTTGGTAGATGGATGGACATCTACATGACCGGATTCTGGGGTGTGGGCGTAGCAGCAGGTCTGACCGTGCGTGCTGTCAGTGGGCATAGGTCTGACAGGTTGGATGCTATTATCGGCGTCAGTATGGGGATTGCCGGCGCGCTTGGCATGATCACGTTTTTAATGGCACTTGAGAGACTGCCTGGTGTGGTAGTGTTTCCGGTGAGAAGCTGCGGAAACGTTTTGTTGACGGCTTGCCTAAGTTGGTTAATCTGGCGAGAGAGACTTAACCCAGCACAGTGGCTCGGTATATTGATTTCGGCAATTGCTATATACTTATTGGTTTGATGGCCAGCTGCAATAATGCTACTCGGCGTAGTTAGAGTTGCACTCACCAAACATAAACAAGGAGGTGTAACATGCGAGCCAAGATCGAAACTTCTCAGGCACCACAGGCTGTGGGTCCGTATTCACAAGCCATCAAAGCAAATGGTTTCCTGTTCATATCTGGACAGATAGCTCTTGATCCGAAAACAGGCTTAATGACGGCAACGGACATCATAGGTCAAACTCATCAAGTAATGGAAAACATAGGCGCCATTCTTTCCGCGGAGGGTTTAACATTTGCTGATCTTGTGAAAACAACAATATTTCTCACCGACCTAGGGGACTTTCAACAGATCAACGAAGTGTATGCGTCCTATTTCCAGTCAGATCCACCCGCTCGCTCGACGGTTCAGGTTGCCGCGTTGCCCAAAGGGGCTAAGGTCGAGATAGAGGCTATTGCAGTTCTACGCTAGCGTTATCATCAGATTGTTGCACGTTTTGTGCTTGCGCGTATCCAAAGCTGCGCAGCATAAGTATACTGGACCAGGCCATGAGTATTGCTCCAAGGGTAGAGAGGGCGATGGGCGCTACTTTGGAATGCAATGTCATATGGGCTATTGCACACCAAAGCAGGAAGCCAAAAACTATGAGAGAAGCTGCTAAAAGCGTCAGGGATGTCCATCGAAGTCTAGGTTGGTCAAGACTACACGTCAGAGCAAATGCACTTCCGATGATTCCCAGTGCCATACCTAGTGCGATGAGACTGGTGCTCAACAGTGTTGGTGATAATAAACGGCTCCAAAACGGTCCTGCCGCTCGTAAAGCCTTTTCCCAGAGTAATAAGACGGCTATTACAAACGGTGCCGCAGTGATAACAGCTATAAACCGCACTACTAGCTTCCATGTGTTGCCTGTTCGCATTTTTAGATTATACAACGGTCTTCACGCGCAGCAATTGATACCGACACTCTACATTTTTTCAGAATAGATCACCCTCTCAACGATACGTCCGACGATCGCTAATGACTGAGCGGAACATTTATCTTGGGTATCCTGCAGCGTGTGCCAAGGCGCATAGTCGAAATCTATGATATCGATACATTTTATGCCTGCATTGATCAGAAACACGTGATCATCTTGGATAGTGTATTTTTCCTGTTTCGGAAAATACTTGCCATAACCTAGTTCACTTGCCGCCGACCAGACCTTCTCAACAATCTCCGGCGCCGCTTTAACAGAATGCCCCTCTTGGTATATTGTCAAGTTCTTGTCTCCCACCATGTCCAGCAGGATTCCATAACGAATTCGAATAGGTCGATGGGCAACGGGTATCCTTTCACTCCAGTTTTTGGCAAAATACCGTGAACCCAAAAACATATCCGATTCGGTAGGTCCATAATCTTCCCCATCAAAGAAAACCATCAATACCCCAATGTCCGGTCGGTTCTGGTGGAATATACGCGCAAGTTCTAGAAGTACTGCAACTCCGGACGCGCCGTCATTTGCTCCGGGTATGGGTTGTTTTCGACTCTCGGCAGTTACTTCACAATCAGCAGTTGGACGAGTATCCCAATGTGCTGCCAAAAGAACATAGTCCTCAGCCTGCGGGTTGAACACTGCAATGATATTGCGAAGAGTTAGCTTTGTTCTCTTATTGTTTACCCAGACCTCAAACTCTTGCGTATAACACTTCGACGCGTATTTCTTTACCTCGCTAGTGATGAGATTATAAGCAGCCAAATGCCCCGGAGAACCAGGATAGCGCGGACCAAGTTCGACTTGCGCTTTCAGCCAGTGGTATGCATGCGCTCCGTCAAAAAGAGGCGCTCGCTGTGCGGGAGAACAACCAAGCAAAGAGGCGAGTAAACAAACTGTAGTGCAAATCATTGTGAAAATCCGAAATGGCATCAGAATTATTCTCATTAGTCTAAGCTTCTACATTCCATAGGTCAACCGTTGGATCAGCATTCCGGGAAGATGGGCTTTTCGCATACGCCGCTGCACGTCACTCACATCATATGGAACGCGAATTATCTCTGCACTCATAGCGTCGGTGTCAATAAGCACGCAAGCGGCATCTGGGTTTCCATCTCGAGGTTGTCCGACGCTTCCGCAGTTTATGATGAAGCGATAGTTGCTTTCTAGTAGCACTTTTCCTCCCTGTGGCATGGGAATGCAGTCAACGTGGTATTGACCTTCTTGCTGGATAAATACTGCCGCGACGTGGCTATGTCCAACCAAACAGATTCTCTGCCCCTCCATCTTTTCAAAACACATTCGAGCGTCACTCGCTGTGGATATGTAGGGAAACGTTTCTGGTTGAGCTAGCGAGGAGTGGACAACCACAAAATCGTCAAGATGGCAAACAAGGGGTACAGTAGACAACCACTTTATGTCATTCTCGGAAAGTTGCTCGCGGGTCCATTGGACTGCCTCACATGCAAACGGATTGAACCAGCTCAGATCCAGTTTCCCGCAAACAGCAGCATCGTGATTTCCGAGCACAATGACGGCATTCAAACCTCTAAGTCGCGAGATGCACTCTGCTGGATCTGGACCATACCCAACTACGTCACCCGGACATACTAGCTTGTCTACACCCTTCAGCCTTTCAAGTACTGCCTCTAGCGCAGTTAGGTTCCCGTGGACGTCAGAAACTATGCCGTAAGTCATTTCACTGGGCGGGCTTTATGCGATCCAGTTTCGAATAGTCGATCCTAGGGTTTGCTTTGAAAAACGCTTCCAAAGCCTTAACTATAGACGTATCTGGGCGACGAGCTTTGACGTCTTTTTCTTTCCAGATCTTCCAGTATCCCAGAGCGCCATTAGCCATAGAATTGGTTACAGCGACAGTATATGTAGTATCAACCTTCAATGGTGCTCCAGCAATCGTTACACTGACAATCCTGTCTCCCGACGGCCGCTTCGGATCAAAAACAAACTGGATTCCAGACACCTGCAAGAATGCAAGGTTTGGCAGAGGGTAGATAGAGACGGCTCTTTCAAGTGCTTCTTTTATTGCACTTCCGGTAAGCTCTAATACTGCCAGAGGGTCGTCGGGGTACGAGATCAGGGGCCGAATATCGTTGAGCGTTACCTTTCCCGCTGGAATCGGTGGATCCTTGGGCTTTATTTCACTTGCGGCTATGAAAGCTACATCTGTCCGAAGAACATAGCGAATTGCATCTGCTGTCAAGTCCCCGATTGCTGTTTCGGTTTTGCCCGCGTCCTTGTTGCCCAGTGGGGAAGCGCATTCTACCTCTGGTAAGTCAGATTGTTGCGCTTTGCAGCAGGTTACCCAGCTTGCCAAGCATACTACGGTAGCACTTGCAATAATTATCAGCCGTTTGCTGAGTAGCATTGCACTTCCTAGCGCGTTCGTTTTCATCCTCTTTGGATAGACGTTGCCAGACGGTAATTCTACTATGCACGTTTATTGTTTATTGTTGGACCGTGGGACGATTCAGCCGGTGCAACTTCCGGTATTTTACCCTTAGCGCCTAATTTCATTGATGCTTGTATAAAATCATCGATGTCCCCGTCCATAACACGGATAACGTCACCAGTTTCGTGATTGGTACGATGGTCCTTAACCAAGGTATATGGCTGAAATACGTATGATCGAATTTGGTTTCCCCACTCGATAGCCCTAAGGTCCCCACGTAACTCAGCAATCCGCCGCTCATTCTCTTCGTTTTGGAGCTCTGCGAGCCGCGCTGCCAAAACTTTCATAGCATTTTCGCGGTTCTTGTGTTGCGAGCGCTCGTTTTGACAAGTTACGACTATACCGGTCGGTATGTGCGTGATCCGCACTGCTGACTCGGTCTTGTTCACATGCTGTCCGCCAGCACCGCTCGCGCGGAACGTGTCGATCTTTAGGTCTTCGGGATTGATCTCGACAGAGGATTCGTCTTCCAACTCCGGAATGACGTCAACGGCTGCAAAGGTCGTGTGTCGGCGCTTGTTAGCATCGAAAGGAGAAATGCGAACGAGCCTATGAACCCCACGCTCATGCTTCAGATAGCCATAAGCGTTTCTTCCTTGAACAAGAACTGTGACGTTTTTCAGCCCTGCTACTTCACCCTCCAGACTGTTCAGTATCTCCGTCCGATATCCCCGACGTTCTGCCCATCTCAGATACATTCGGAGCAGCATACTCACCCAGTCGCACGCTTCCGTGCCTCCTGCTCCGGCGTTAATCTCAAGAATTGCGTTGGCTGAGTCGTGTTCGCCAGAGAGCAGGGTCTCGAGCTCTAACTGATAGTAGTCTGATTCAATCCGTCGGAGCTCTCTTCGAGCTTCTTGAGCATCGCTGCTTTCGTCGTCTTCTATAAGTTCCGCTAATAACTTCAAATCCTCAACTTCGGATTGAAGTTTGATTATCGGCTCGATTACCGACTTAAGTCTGCTTAGCCGCTTAAGCTTCTTTTGAGCTTCTGTGGCGTCTTCCCAGAACTCAGGTTTGCCAGATTCTTCTTCCAGCTTTGCTATTTCAGCTTGTATAGCTGGAACGTCAAAGATGCCCTCCTAGCTCTTCGAGGGATTGTTGTATTGTCTCTAGCCTGTCAATAACGTCCTTCAACATAGTCGATCGTGTACCCTATCGCATACAGAGTCGTTCCTTTATCAGGTAATATCGTTTTTAAATCTGACCCTCAAACTTGCCTAGGCAGCACTTCTTATACTTTTTACCACTGCCACAAGGACACGGGTCGTTTCTGCCAATCTTCTTTTGCTTACCTGCGACAGCAGGCACAGGTGTTCGTGCTTTCACGTCTGCAGAACTTCCATCCATACTAACGGGTCCGCCACCGGCTAGCTCCATTAGATTTTGATAGGTCGGTCTCCTACGGCGAACCGGCTCCTGTTGCGCCTGGACGCGGTACATAATTCGCGCCATTTCGTCTTGAATGCTATTCATGGTGTCCTGGAAGAGCTCATAGGCTTCTTTCCTGTACTCGATAAGCGGATCCCGCTGGGCATATCCTCTAAGACCAATACCCTCCCGCAGGTAATCCATTGCGTCGAGATGGTCAATCCACTTTCGGTTGATTAGATCGAGCGCAACGTGCCGCTCGATTTCGCGCATAAGTTCCTCGCCGATCTCCTGTTCCTTGGCTTGGTAACTTCTCTCAACGACGTCGTACAAGAAATCCTGGAGTTCTTCCCGTTTTTTGTTGCGCAAGTCAGACGGCTTGGCATAGAATTCTAACGGCAGTATTGAATTAACGTGCCGGAATAGACCATTTGTATCCCACTCGCTCGGATGAACGCCTTCCGGGCAGTACATATCGATCGCATTTGACATAGTCTTGTGCAAGTAATCGATTACGGTCGGTCTTAAGTTAGCTCCCTCGAGTATCTTGCGGCGCATTCCGTAAACCGTCTCGCGTTGAACGTTCATTACATCATCATATTCAAGCACGTGCTTGCGAATCTCGAAATGATGCATCTCAACTTTCTTTTGAGCACGTTCGATCATTCGCGAGAGGAGCTTTGCATCCAGCGCTTGGTCTTCGCGCCATCCTGCTAGCAAGAAGGACTTTGATTTATCTCCGAAGAGTCTCCACAGCTCGTCTTCCAGGGAGACGAAGAATCGTGACATTCCCGGGTCTCCTTGACGTCCCGCTCGACCTCTCAACTGGTTGTCGATACGTCGGCTTTCGTGACGTTCCGTCCCGATAATGTACAATCCACCTCGCATTATTACGTCCAGGGCTTCAGGTTTGGCTTCGGCAACTTTATCGGGATTTTGTTTTGCCCACGACTCGAAATCCCAAGTAAAATCTTCCGGCTCAAATTCCTCCGGCTCGAACGGCTCTTCCTCGATTTCATCCTGTTCTTCGCCAGGTAGAGGAGCGCCTCCGAGAATAATGTCCACACCACGCCCTGCCATGTTCGTGGCAATGGTCACCGCACCACGTCTCCCTGCTTGGGCGATGATCCGTGCTTCCATCTCGTGGTACTTAGCATTTAAAACGTTGTGTTTTATACCGTTTTTCAACGCCTCGGCAAGTCTCTGCTCGTACTTCGGTCGTATTCCTAGTGCTTGTCCTAAAGCAGTTATGTTTTCCGGTTTCAGCATGTCGAGGTCGAAGTTCAGACGCTTTGCCAGTCTACTGAGTTTGTGAATAGTAAGCTCCTCAAACTTGGAATTCAGCAAGGCATGGTATTCGTTCTTTTCTTCGTTGGACATATCTTTGTTTTGGTCAAGTCTAATGCGGAGAAGCTCGATCGCTGCGAGTAACTGCAAACGCTCTGAGTTCAAGCGTTCACTCAACCGCTCGGAGACTTCGATGGAACGTGTGCCTACAAGTACTGGCTGTTGACGAGCGTAGGTTTTCAGAATCTCCAGCGTTATACCTCTGAATTTTGCCTCTTGCGTCTTGTAAATTACGTCTGGAAGATCTTTGCGTATACATGGTCTATTCGTGGGGATTTCGACTACATCGAGTCCATAAATCTTCCGGAATTCCTCTTCCTCTGTCTTAGCAGTGCCGGTCATACCTGCCAATTTACGATAGAGGCGGAAGAAGTTCTGGTAGGTGATGGTGGCGAGCGTTTGGTTTTCTTCCTCGACTTTTACCCCTTCCTTGGCTTCAACTGCTTGATGGAGCCCGTCGCTCCATCTTCGTCCAAACATCAATCGCCCTGTGAATTCATCAACTATTATGACTTGACCATCTCGCACTACATAGTCGATGTCCTTTCTAAAAACCGCGTGCGCTTTCAGAGCAGCGTTTACGTACTGCATTATCTCAAGGTTTTCGGGAGCGCTCAGGTCTCCGCATCCTGTAAGCTCTTCTACGCGTGCAATACCCTCTTCCGTCAGTGTAGCTGTCTTTGCTTTCTCGTCCACAGTGTAATCGCGACCGGGTTGAAGCCTACGTACTACCCGATCCATCTTGTAGTACATATCGCTGGAGCGATAGCCGTAACCCGATATGATAAGCGGAGTGCGTGCCTCGTCGATCAAAATGCTGTCGACTTCGTCCACGATTGCGTAGTTAAGCTCACGCTGGACAAGGTCTTCCTTGCGAAATGCCATATTGTCGCGCAGGTAATCGAAACCAAACTCGTGGTTCGTTCCGTAGGTTATATCGCACGCATAAGCTTCTTTTCTCGTAACCGGCCGCAGCTGGTCCCATTCGTGCTCGTTTTCGGCTTTGTAGTCCGGATCGAATACGTAGGATCTGCCAGCCTCCCCGGTTTCCGCGCTCTGACCGTGTATTGATCCAACTGTCAGGCCGAGCAAATGGAAAATGGGACCGTTCCATCGAGCGTCTCTCTTCGAGAGGTAATCGTTGACTGTTACCAGGTGAGCGCCCCGACCAGTTAGAGCGTTAAGATATAGTGGAAGGGTTGCAACCAGAGTCTTGCCCTCACCCGTTTTCATTTCGGCGATTCTACCCTGGTGCAGCACGATGCCGCCCATCAGCTGCACATCGAAGTGGCGCATTCCAAGCGTTCTTACGCTCGCTTCGCGCACAACTGCGAACGCCTCAGGCAATATCTCATCTAGTTTCTCACGTAGTAATTGTTCGCGTTCTTCTTCCGTGAATGAATGCTGGGAGTCGTTAATCTGAAGCCGCTCCTTGAACTCTTCCGTCTTTGCCCTAAGTTCTGCATTCGATAAGGCCTTTATGGAAGGTTCGAGGGCGTTGATTTTCTCCACTATTTTTCGGAGCTTGTTCAGCTCTCGCTCATTTGCGTTAAGCCACTTGAGAATGCTCATATGCCTATACGTGCTCACTCACAAAATACAAAAAGGGAAACTCGGGTCTGCACCCTCAGCTTCCCCTTCGGTCTGCTCGCTCTTGCTAAATCGTACGATACCACAATATGCTGCCAATCGTCAATGGAAAGAAGACTTACCCACTCCTTCGACGTAAAGACTCCTGCCCGGGTTCAAATCAAAGTGTTTTTAGGTTAGGGGCGAGTTGTAGTGCTAGAAGTCAGTGATCTGTAACATCAGTGCTCAGAGAATCTACCCTTTCCGTTTGCTTCGCTGAAGCAAGCACAGTTGGGTCCTCTTGATTCTTTTTGACCCCTGAACAGATTTCGAGCAGTTTTCAGTGTCGGTGCGGACGGTCCATCCTGTGGTTTGTGTATCCGACCGGTGCCCATCCGCATCCCATTTCGTGCCATCTAGCGTGTCCATCTAGGTAGACGTAAATACTGCCATCTTGATGCGGATAATACGGAGTTATGATTGGACCACCTGGATATGCTTCCACTGGAATATCCGGTCCCAACCCATAACACAGAGCCCATATCTTTTTCGACGGAGTCGTTGCGCGACCATACTGGGTCCTGTCATTTGCTAATACCTCATTCACCGTACGCCCAATCAACCTACCTTGGCTTGGATGGTCTGGTTTGCACATCGGAGTGTCCGGATACGTGATAAAGTCTTGCCCATATCCAAGCTTGTTCCGCAGGAATAGCCAGCTGCACCTGAATCCATAGGCGTATCGTGTGCCATAAGGACCGCTTGGGCTTGGACATATCCAGATGTTCTCATTTTTTACGTATTTTGCAAGTTGAATGAACTTGAATTCATTCACGTAGTGAATGCCCCAAGTCTCGACTCCCGGGGAATAAGGCCAGTCGTAAGTCCAGGTATAATTTTTGAACTTGTCCATCATTTCCTGGGTGGCTTGGCTGGGGAATCGATCGTTGTTATCATCGAGGTACATCAGCATAGCCTGTCCTATCTCTCTGCCGTGTGCCATGCACTGTGATACGAACGCCTTCTGCTTTGCACTAAGAAATACAGGGTACAAAATGGCTGCCAGTATGGCGATAATTGCAATCACCACAAGCAGCTCAATCAGAGTGAATCCGCGCCTCATTTCCTCCACCCCCTTCGACAATTGGGATTATCATCCCACCACTTGTATTATGTACCACAAAAATCCACCGGTCAACACTAAAAAAACGCCTTCCACGATACCACTAGAGTGCACTTTCCAAAGTCGTAAGCTTTTTATCGCTTCTCGTACAGCGGCGACATCTCGCGCAAGCGCCGAACGATACCCGGAAGAACTTCAAGCACCCGTTTTACATCTGCCTCAGTGTTGTCTTTTCCGAGTGTCATTCGAAGCGACCCGTGAGCTTGTTCATGCCTGAGACCGATAGCGATAAGCACATGCGATGGGTCAAGAGAACCGGAAGTGCAAGCGGAACCAGAGGAGACGCAAATACCGTTCATGTCCATCAGCAAAATCATAGACTCCCCTTCAACAGCTTCGAACGAGAAATTGACATTGTTGGGCAGCCTTTTCTTTCTGTCACCGTTCAGTTTGGCGTTTTCAATAGTTGATTCTATACCCTTGATGAGCATATCCCGAAGCCGAACAAGTCTTTCTGCCTCATTGGCCATTCGCTCTCGAGCAAGCTCAGCTGCCTTTCCCAACCCCACAATGCCTGCTACATTGTGCGTGCCTGCCCGTCTGTTATTTTCTTGGCCTCCACCTTGCATATACCGTTCAATCCTAGAGCCCTTGCGAATGTACATGGCGCCGATACCCTTTGGACCGTAAAGCTTGTGAGCAGATATTGCCAACGAATCGCAGTTTATCGCGTTTACATCGACGGGAATGTGACCAACCGTTTGAACTGTGTCAGTGTGGAAATGTATTCCCTTCTCTCTGGCGATTTTGCCGATTTCCTCGACAGGTTCAATTGTGCCAATTTCGTTGTTTGCGTGCATTATGGTTATCAGGATGGTTTCATCGGTGATGCTTCGCCGCAGCTCATCCGGATCTACAAATCCATTAGAATCTACTGGCAGATACGTCACGGAGTATCCGTGCTTCTCCAACCAGTGGCACGGTTCAAGAATGGCATGGTGTTCGATTTTTGATGTTACGATATGCTTACCTTTATTGGCTTTTGCGGCAGCGACGCCGAAAACAGCCCAGTTGTCCGATTCAGTGCCTCCACTAGTGAAATAAATTTCTTCAGGCCTTGCTCCTATCAATTGAGCTACACTTGCTCGAGCCTGTTCAACTGCGTCCCGCGCTTCTCGCCCTAGAGAATATAGTGTTGAGGCGCTTCCGAATTTCTCCTTCAGATAAGGGGTCATTGCTTCCAGCACTTCGGAGTCGATAGGTGTCGTGGCTGCGTGGTCGAGGTAGATAACATTGTCCATTAACTTGCTCCTCCAAGGCCGCTGATTGTAATCATCTCTTCTAACTTGCTTACATTGTGCCAGGACTTCTACTATGCGTCAACAAGCGAGTTAGTTCAGAACTAGTTTACCCAGACCAAAGGAAGTCTATTACTCGCACGCATATCAAAATAAAAAGCGGCAGCTGGTGCTGCCGCTTTATCACCGGTATTAATCTTTACTTAGGTTATTTCTTTCGTAGTCGCATTCCAGCCGCCAAGCTTCCGCAAAGCCCAACTATTGACAGCATTGCACTTGGCTCAGGCACGCACTTACCTGTCAAAATTACGTTGTCAAGCCACACCGTTTCACCTGGCGCCTGCGTGTAGACTATCTCGACCGATACCCAACGCGGTTGGATCGGCAGTTGAACCTGATTGAATGGGTTCACTGTTACCCACTCACCAGGTCGCACAGTAGCAAGGCTAAACGTTACCCAGTCTGTTGTGTAATAGCCTGCAGCAGGATCTGAGCCTGCTGGTGGCGGACCTACTGCGTACGGCAGGTTTTGCCATTCCGCAACACCGTTGTATTTCTCATCCCACCAGTCCAACCGGAACGATACTGCAGAACCAGAAGGTTCCCAGCCCTGCCACGTAATATCTGCCATCAGGTCAAGTATTTTTGAATGAAGATCCCAGTTCCAATCGGGGCTAAGGGAATCGTCCACGACCTGCCGAAGCCACAGGTCGCCGCCACTTCGCTTGCAGTACGCTCCGTAGCCGTGAGTCGCACCGTCACGTGCTACTGCAATGTCTACGCCGTGCTGCCAGTAGCTTAAGTCGCCTGTTTCGAAATCGCCATTTCGGATCTCGTTGAAGGCGTTAAGCGGAACAGCCCAAACGCATGGCGCTGCTAGCAAAAACAATATACCACATGCCAGTGTCAACCTTCTCATCTTTCACGCTCCTTATTCGTTCGTTTTAGCTCCAAAAGTTAATCTAACGTCTGTGTTCAGGTGTAGCAAGCTACTATTCTGTATCTGCTAACCTACCACTTGCATTGTGTCTCAATCGAAAAGTCTTGTCAAGTGGTAACAAAAAAATTGTTGGAAACAGGTATAATTACCTGCGTTTGCTGATCTACAAACTTGTGCGAACCGCTGGACCTCGCCTATTTTTTGACTAAATATGGATTGGCCGGACTTCGCTTCCTCTAACTGCCTCGGGCGTTATAATTCTGGGAACCACAATCTGATTTCGTAATCAGCTGATTGATGCGAGTCCGATCCGTGGACTAAATTCTCACGAGTTGAGATAGTGAAGTCGCCTCGTATAGTACCAGGAGCAGAATCGCAAGGGTCTGTTGAACCGATCATTTTGCGCATAATTTGAATGCTGTTCTCGCCTTCGACAACCATAGCAACCAAAGGACCAGAACACAAAAACTCCACGGTCGGCTCGAAGAAGTCCTTTCCTTTGTGTACTTTGTAATGATTTTCGGCGAGTTCCCGGGACGGGGTCAGCATTTTCATTGCAACAATGTTAAAATTTCGCCTTTCTATGCGGCTTATTATCTCGCCGATCAGCTTCCGGCGTACAGCATCCGGTTTGATGAGCACAAGTGTACGTTCCATAGTCCAAACTATACCAAACCTTGGCACACCTTACAAGTATCGAGTACTCGGTACATCAATGATCATTCCGTCCCAAGCTATCTCCATGTTTTCGGCTTTGGCGATCTCTGAAAACTCGTCGTGTAGAAGTCCTATGTTGTGAGAAAAATGGGTAAGCACAAATCGTGTTTTTGGATTAACAGCCCCGCTTTTGGCAAGAGTGTCTCTAAAGGTTCGCACGCCCTCAAAACCCATGTGATAGGTGGGAGGCATATCTAGCGTCCCCTGGGTGCATTCCACAATAACCGCGTCGAAACATAACCCACATAGGTAACCAAGTGATTCCTCAGGGTATAGCCCCGTATCCCACGCGAAGAGGACTGTTGAACCTGCTGATTGCACCACATACGTAAAGCAAGTTTCGTTAGGCACGTGGCACCCAGGTACAGGAACGAATATTAGATGATCAGCGTGTACCGGTTCGAAAGGCGTAAGAACTATAGTTTCTAGCGGTAAGTCGGCTTTACTTAACAGCGAATTGACCGCGCCAATCACAGCCCGGTTTCCATAGATCTTTACGGGCGCATTCGACAAGTTGTGTGCAAATGGCGGTCTGAGGTAGTGAAGCTCGTTGAGTGCGAGATGGTCTTCGTGCGAGTGAGTTATGAAGAGATGCTTCAGTTCACTAAGTTTGAGGCCAAATTTGAACTGGTGATAGTGGGTATCTGGAGGAAGATCAATTTTGAAAATCTTGTCGATTTGAACGGACTGCCTTGTCCTGATATTCTTTCCGCCGGCTTCTCGTGCTCTTTCACACGTCTTACATCCACAAAAAACAGCAGGCCAACCCTCTGCGGCTGCTGTTCCAAGAATCTGTATGGTCACCGAATCACTCCCCTTGCATCAAATTTTGCTCTCAGATCAGTATTTAATCGCTTATGACTATTGGACCTGCTTGTTACAATGCAGTTGAGATGGTATAATCCCGCTACTGAAAAATGGGTGATTGCCCGGAGGTTTTCTGGGATGGGTAGATACTTTTGGCCAGTAGTAGCGGTGATTATTGCATTGGCCGCTA
>Ga0123519_10001440_pt1 | contig 40621 bp, 30 predicted proteins | sample YelNatPaOPRAMG02_FD_87396 | JGI IMG/M metagenome (GOLD analysis project Ga0123519, IMG submission 87396) | Hot spring microbial communities from Yellowstone National Park - Yellowstone National Park OP-RAMG-02 (version 2) | ecosystem: Environmental > Aquatic > Thermal springs > Hot (42-90C) ...
GATGATATTGCCTGCTTTTACGAACTGTCCGTGAGTGCACTTGATTCCGAGGAATTTTGGATTCGAGTCTCGGCCATTTCTTGATGAGCCTTGTCCTTTCTTATGCGCCATAATAGTTTCTCCAAAGTCTTATTTTAATACAGTACTCTTTTTGTTTCCGACTACTATAAAACTACTTCTTTCGCACAAGCACTGAATGCCACTTGCTTGCCGTCAGGACTGAAAACAATTACAGACGGATTGAAATCTTCGAGAACGGTTGCAAGTAGTTTTTCTTCAAAACTGACTTCCGGTTTGTTTGAGATAGGATTTTCTTCCTGCGACAAAACAAGAGGAATTATGAAGGAGAAAAACGGCTATTTTGTAATGATGATTTCATATAGGACTTGACTATGTTCTGTTCTTGTGGTAAAACGCGGAAATATTTTAAGGGCGGGAAGTATGCTGAAGGGAGTAACTACAAGGTTCGTCCTTAATATCACGAGGCGGTTTGGTCAGATGCCTAAGCTTTTAATAACAATGATGGGAACCGCTCTCGTCGCGCTGCTTGGGACTCTGGACTATCTTACGGGGGATTTTTCTCTGATTTTGTTCTGTATTGCGCCGCTTTTTCTTGTTGCTTGGTTTGTAGGAATACGAGGTGGGATACTGATATCTCTTACCATTGCGCTTTCCTCGTTTATCGTTGATGCTGTTGAGAAGCCTCGCCGTTTAAGCTCTCTTGTCTGCTTCTGGAACACGGTGATGGAGTTTTGTTTCTTTATGATAATCACATATGTTGTGTGGATGTTGAAAAGGGTTATGGAGCACGAGAAAGAGTTAGCGAGAGAGGATGTTTTGACAGGCGCTGCGAATGCGAGAGCGTTTTCCGAGATAGCGAGTGCTGAACTTAAAAGGGCTACGAGATACAGGCGCCCGTTCGCAGTCGCTTATATGGACATTGATGATTTCAAGACTGTGAATGACAGATTTGGGCACAGCGTGGGAGATGCTCTCCTTGGTTCTGTAACGGAGACTATTAAAGGCAATATTAGGGTGACGGACACGGTTGCGCGGTTAGGGGGCGATGAGTTTGCGCTTCTTTTACCTGAAATAGATGATGAAGCGGCGGAGATGGTAGTTAACAGGGTCAGGGAAGCTCTGATGAGGGCTATGAGGGAAAAAGGATGGCAGGTGACTTTTAGTATTGGTGTTGCTTCTTATAAGGAACCACCATCCTCTGTTGACGATATGCTTAAGAAAGTTGACGCGCTTATGTATTCCGCCAAGAGTTCAGGCAAAAATATGATAAAAAGTGAGACTTTCTGCTAAAGAAATACTTTATTTGAGACAGTTTTTCTGTCTTATCCGCTAATTATTAAGGTAGAGGTCCTTCGGGACGAACGGGCAGAGTCTTACTGCCTGGTTGGGTATCAATGACGACAACAGGAGCGAAATCGTAGATTGCACCTGTGAGAAAGTCAACGATGAATCCAGGCCAGAAAAAGACATTCAGAATTGAGACAACATTAAAAGTGCGGTAAACAGTTTTTATTATCTGTCCGTTTTCGTTATAGACAACGAGGTCGTTTTGACGAGAAACAGAGACTCTTCCCTCTCCTGTAATGTTTACTCCGTTAACGGAAACCGTAGCGCTGGGCGGATTCACTTTTATCAAAACATAATCTTGGGGAGAACTGATGAGCGTAGCACAGCCGCAAAAAACCGCTAATACGACAGCGAGCAATAAGACGGTTCCATAACGCATAATCAAAACCTCCAAAAATTTTTGTTATGTTTTTCGATATGCTATCCTTTGGAGAGCAAAAGTCAAGCGTTTTTTACCCATTCATTTCAATAAGAAAAGAATGAAAACTTTGACTGCATTCTGTATTTTCATAAAATGAAAGTGGTTTCCAAAAGAGTATCCCGTGAAGATTGCGGTCAGTGGTAAAGGCGGCGTAGGAAAGACACTATTAGTTGCAGCGCTTTCGCGGTGCTTTGCAGAAAATAAGAAGAAGGTTTTTGCTATTGACGCAGACCCTGATTCGAATCTTGCGCTTGCGTTTGGCGTCTCTGAAAAGAGAATCGAGCCTCTGGCTAATATGCGCCAATTGATTCGCGAGAGGACAGAGACGAGTAGCGAAGGTTGGGGTGTGATGTTCAAACTGAATCCGAATGTTGAAGACATACCTGAGAGATACGCTTACGAGGTAGATGGGGTCAAATTGCTCGTATTGGGAGCGGTTCGAAGCGGTGGAGGTGGCTGTGCGTGTCCTGAAAATGTATTTTTGCGCACGCTTATAAACCACCTTGTTTTGCGCACGGACGAGGTAGTCATAATGGATATGGAGGCAGGAATAGAGCATTTGGGCAGGGCTACGGTTATGGGAATAGACTGGCTTATAGTTGTAGTCGAGCCTTCGGAAGCGTCACTCCAGACAGCGTATAGGATAAAAAATCTCGCAGAAGAGATAAAACTGAAAAGGATTGGCGTCGTCATAAACAAGGTTAAGAACGAAGAAGAGGCGAAGAATTATCTAAAGAGACTGCCTGAGGGAGTTGTTTATCTTGGCTGGATTCCGTTCGATGAGGGTGCGATGAAGAATTACCGATTTTCGTCTGCGGTTGAGAAGAATATCGTGCGCATAATGGATGCGCTTTTAGGTAGAAACTGATGTTTTAGCGATATAGGAGGGTTTGGGAATGACAGAAGAGAAGAAGGGAGAGAAGAAGGTAAAGAAGGAGCGGACGATTCATAAGGGTTTCGAAGAGTTATTAAAGAAGATGGACGAGAGCAACATTGAACACTGTTTTGCTCGAGATGAGGCACAGCGTCCGCATTGCACATTTGGAGCGGAAGGTATCTGTTGTCGAATCTGTTTTATGGGTCCCTGTCGAGTGACGAAGAAGGCGGAAAGAGGGGTTTGCGGTGCAGATGCGAACACGATAGCGGCGCGCAATTTTGCCCGAATGATTGCGGCAGGTGCGGCTGCGCACTCTGACCACGGAAGAGATGTTGCTCATGTGTTCCTCGAGACAGCCAAGGGAAACATCAAGGATTACAAAATCAAAGACAAACAGAAACTCGTTGATGTCGCAGGCTATCTTAACATCGAGGTGGAAGGGCGAAGATTACAGGATGTTGCGATAGAAATAGGAGAGAAATGTCTTGAAGAGTTTGGCAAACAGCATGGGCATCTTAAGTTTACAGAGCGTGCGACGGATGCGAGACAGAAACTCTGGAGGAAGTTAGGGATTCTACCGCGTGGCGTTGACCGCGAAGTAGTGGAGATAATGCACAGGACGCATATGGGAGTTGACCAGGATTACAAGAACATAATGAGACAGGGGAGCAGATGCGCATTAGGCGACGGATGGGGTGGTTCAATGATTGCGACGGAACTCCAAGATATACTCTTTGGACAGCCGTGGCATTTGCGTTCATCTGTCAATTTAGGTGTGTTGAAGGAAGACTATGTTAACATCGTTGTTCACGGACACGAACCTATCCTTTCGGAGATGATTGTTGAGGCGGCGAATGACCCTGATATGGTGAAACTCGCAAAGAGTGTAGGTGCAAGAGGAATCAATCTTGCAGGAATCTGCTGCACTGCGAACGAGATACTGATGAGGCACGGTATTCCACTTTTGGGCAACTTCCTGTTCCAGGAAGCGGCGATTGCAACAGGCGCGGTTGAAGCAATGATTGTTGATGTACAGTGCATAATGCAGGGACTAACCCGCGTCGTCGAATGTTTCCATACAAAACTCATCACCACATCGCCGAAGGGTCGTATTCCTGGGGCGACCCATATTGAGTTTAACGAAGAGCATCCTCTTGACGGAGCGAGAGAGATTGTCAAGACTGCTATTGAGAACTTCCCGAACAGACGGAGCAAGCCGTTTATTCCTCAGGAGAAACAGGAGTTGGTTGCTGGTTTCACGCACGAGGATGTCATACATATGCTTGGCGGCTCGTTCAGGACAGGATATCGTCCATTGAACGACAACATAATCGGCGGGCGCATATTCGGTGTGGCTGGTGTTGTCGGCTGTTGTAATCCGAAATGTACGCACGATTCGATTCATACGGAAGTCGTCAAAGGGCTTATAAAGAACAACATTTTGGTTTTACAGACAGGTTGCTCTGCGATGTCGAGTGGAATGGCTGAACTATTAGTTCCTGAGGCGGCGGATAAATACGCCGGCGAAGGGCTGGCTGAAGTCTGCCGTGCAGTCGGAATTCCGCCTGTTCTGCACTGTGGTTCCTGCGTTGACAACTCACGGCTTTTGATTGCAGCAACAGGCGTTGTGAAGGAAGGGCTTAGTGACAGAGATGTATTCCTTGGCGAAGACTGTTCAAACCTTCCGCTTATCGGGGCAGCACCAGAGTGGATGAGCGAAAAAGCGATTTCTATCGGGCAATATTTCGTTGCAAGCGGAGTGACCGTTGTGTTTGGAATCGGACTCCCTGTGACAGGTGCGCCTGATTTCTCAAACTACCTGTTCAACGGAATAGAGTCGGAACTCGGTGCAAAGTGGATTACAGCGTCTAATGCGCAGGATATGGTGAACATAATGGTGGAACATATTCACCAGAAGCGCGTCGCTCTTGGAATCCATAAGGGCAAGGAGCGCGTTCTCTACGATATGGAGATGCGTCGTAAACTCGAAGTATAGGTTTGAGAATATTAGTAGAGTTATAAATAGGAGGATAGGGGATGAGCAAGTTGATTGCCACGCGGGTGCTTCGCGGCGCATATAACCTCGTGAAGCGCGCAGAAGAAGAACTCACCCGTGCCATTAAGGAGAAAGGTGAAAGCCAAAAGGTTGAACTGCCGAACACAGGCTACTTCCTTCCGATTTCGTATGGATTGCAAGGTATGAAAATAACCACGCTTGGCGAGATGAAACCACTTCTGAAAAAGGCGAAACTTCTGCTTTATCCACCCCCTATAAGATGGAACTTCGAAGACGAGGAAGAGATTCCACTTCCTGGGTCTCCGTGGATTCCTTCTGAGAAGACTAATCTGCCGTATCTTGGTATGGTGCTTGATGCGGGTATTGCGACATTGTTTGCTGATGAGATAATCGAGTCAATCAAGTACACGGATGATAAGTGTCCATATCTTCCGAATGCGGAAGAGCCTGACGAGGAGCATTTATGGCTTGGTGCTGCGAATGATGTGATTATGCGCGAGCGTGGTATCGAGTTCGTAAACGGAACAGCGCCGGGGTTCGCTGCAGTCGTCGGTTACTGCAAGGATACGGAGACTGCCGTAAAGATTGCGAGACAACTTCAGGAACGCTCAATCTATGTTTTCATCGGTGCAGCCACGAACGGCAAATCCTTCGCACATCAGTTGAAAGAAGCCGGTGTCCAGATGGGTTGGAAAACGCGTTTAGTTCCGTTTGGAGACGATGTGACGGCGCCGATTCACGCTCTCGGATTCGCAACACGGGCTGCTATGTCGTTCGGAGGCGTAAAACCTGGTGACTATACAAAAATCCTCCGTTATAACAGGCTGCGCGTCTACGCTTTTGTCCTTGCTTTCGGTCCTGTGGACGACGAGAAACACGCACAAGCCGCAGGCGCTATCAATTATGGTTTCCCCACGCTTTCTGAAGAGGATATCGACAAAATTCTGCCGACAGGTATCTGCACATATGAGCATGTTGTTTCTCCCGTTCCTGCAAGCGAGATTGTTGACAAGGCGATTGAGATTAGGGGACTGAAGATTGTTGTTACAAAGGTGCCGATTCCTGTGCCTTACTCCCCTGCGTTTGAGGGCGAGCGCATCAAGCGTGAGGATATGCAGGTCGAGTTTGGCGGTCCGAAAGCACTTGCGTTTGAGTTAGTCCAGATGCGAGAAATGGATGAGGTTGAAGATGGCAAGATAGAAGTCTTCGGTCCTGACATTGACAAACTTGATGTGGAAGGAAGTTATAAGTTCGGAATGGTCGTTGAGGTAGCAGGACGGAAGATGCAGAAGGATTTTGAGCCAATTCTCGAGAGACGCGTGCACGACTTCATCAACCAGGCACAAGGATTGTTCCATATGGGACAGCGCGACACGGTTTGGATGCGTGTTTCGAAAGCCGCATTCAACGCAGGAATCCGTCTCGCCCACTTCGGCAAGATAATTCATGCTATGTTCCACAAGGAGTTCGGCTCCATCTTAAACAAGGTGCAGGTCAAGATTTACACTGAGCCTCAAAAAGTTGATGAACTCATAAAGACTGCGAGAGATGTTTACAGAAAGCGCGATGAGAGGCTTGAAGGAATCGTTGACGAGGAGGTTGAGGTGTTCTATTCTTGTACTCTCTGCCAGTCGTTTGCGCCGACGCATATCTGCGTCGTTACGCCTGAACATCCTGGACTCTGCGGTGCGTTCTCTTGGCTTGACTGCCGCGCCGCTCACGAGATCAACCCAGCAGGTCCTAATCAGCCAATCAAGAAGGGCAATGTGATTGATGAGAAGTTAGGGCAATGGGATGGCGTAAACCAGTTCATTTATGAGAAGTCGCAGAAGAAGATTGAGAGAATGAGCGCCTACTCAATGATAATTGACCCTATGACTTCTTGCGGATGTTTCGAGTGTGTCGCTGCAGTCCTGCCTGCCACGAACGGCATAATGGTCGTTGACCGCGATTACGCTGGTGATACGCCGTGCGGAATGAAGTTCTCGACGCTTGCAGGCACAGTCGGAGGCGGTAACCAGAACGCAGGATTTATGGGGCATTCAAAGCGCTACATCGCATCGAAGAAGTATATGCTCGCAGACGGCGGGTTCACTCGCATCGTCTGGATGCCGAAGAAACTCAAAGAAGATTTGCGTCCCCTTCTTGAGAAACGGTGCAAAGAGGCAGGGCTTCCTGATTTCATTGACAAAATAGCGGACGAAACGATTGCGGTAACCGAAGAAGGCGTTCTCGAGCATATGCAGAAGGTTGGACATCCTGCTCTTGGAATGCCGCCGATGTTCTAACCGATGTATCTTACCACCTTGGATGGAAGGAAAGAGGAAGTATGCGGCTGGCAGGATTCGAACCTGCGGCCTTCTGCTCCGGAGGCAGACGCTCTGTCCGACTGAGCTACAACCGCATTCTATTAAATAATACATCTAATAAGGAAGATTATCAATCCGTTGTTCCTAAAAACATTTCACTTTTTTTATTGCAAATCGTGAATAAGAAAGTATGATAAGAAATATGATAAAAAAGTAAGAAAAAATCGATAATGTCTTCTTGGAGGGATGGTTATGAGGAAGATGTATCTTTGGGTTGGCGTGATTACGCTATTTGTAGCGCTTTTTGTGGTCGGCTGTAAGCAGCACAAGATTACGGTTAAAGATAAGACTGCGCCGACCGTCTCAATCAGTGCTCCTTCTGATGGTGCACGAGTAAGCGGAACGATAGCCATCATCGGTTCAGCACAAGACCCGAACGGCGGTATGGTGGCAAAAGTTGAGGTGAGTATTGACAGTGGTAACTGGGAAATTGCAACAGGAACATCGTCTTGGTCGTTCAACTGGAACACGAGTTCGGTTAGTGATGGCGCGCATACGATACAAGCGCGTGCTACCGACCTCTCAGGCAACACAGCCGTATCGGCAATCATTACTGTGAATGTTGACAACACGCCGCCGAATCTTGTAGTCACATCTCATAGCGACGGCGACTATGTCAAGGGTAACACGGTCGTCACGATTTCGGGCACAGCGACAGACCCGAACGGAGGCACAGTTTCTTGGGTTGATGTTCAGATTGACAACCGCAATTGGGACACTGCAAGCGGAACGACGAACTGGTCATACAACTGGAACACGAGTAACGAAAGCGGAGGACCACATACCGTCAAAGTCCGCGCAAGTGACAGTTTCGGCTCTACTACCACAGTAAGCTTCATACTTTATGTTGATTGGAACAGCCCTTATATACACGATTTTTATCCTGAAGGCGGCGCGAGTGTTCCAACAGGCACGAACATCTATATCAGATTCACGAATGGTCCGATAGATAGAGCGTCCGTTGAGAATAACTTCAGGCTTGTAAAATCAGGAACGACGGAGCCTGTAAGCGGTAAATTTTACTGGCGTGATACTGACCTATCAGCGTATGGCTATGACAAGGCGGAAGTCTGCATTTTCGTGCCTGACGATTACCTAACCGACGATAAAGAATATAGGGTTTACTTAAATGGTGTAAAGGATAGAGCAGGCTATCCTGTTAATAGTGTTTTGAATTACACATTTCGGACAATAGACTGCACTCCACCTGAAATAGCAAGCAGAGTCCCCGACAAAGACGCACTTCTTGACCCAAGCGACCCAGGGCTCCTAACCTTAGAGTTCAGTGAGCAAATGGACTGGGTGGAGGTCGAGTTAAGGAATATAAAGAACAACCACGGATGGACTCTTCCCGTATTTAATTCCAGCACAAATGTTTTTGTGACGAATTTTTATGTATTCAATGGCAATATAGTTGAGATAAACGATAACAATAACCAAATCAGCAATTGGTCGATTGGCGGCGCGTTTAAGGGGATAAACACAGACCCAGAGGGCAAACTCTATGTAGAGTTATATAACTTGTGGCCTACCTATATCAATTTATACAAGAGTCCTTCGAGGAACCAGGAGAGTAAGGTTGCATCGGGCTACAGGTATGGCAACGGATGGTTCTACTTCTACCCAGAGAACAACTCGGGTCTTTCCGGCTACTGCTATGTGAGTTATATAGCAAGTGATTACGATATTGAGCTGACACTTGGCTTTGACTCTATTTTACAGCCCGATGGATGCTACAGAGTAGCAGTAGAGGGGGTAGATAACCATGGCAACAAGCTGGATGAAGAAGACAGCAGATGGTATATTTACACGAAGCAAGACCCTGCGAACGATACGAATGCGCCTTCTGTGGTTGACACACTGCCTGCGGATGGTGCGACAGGAATTACTCCCCGTCGTCTCATTCATATCGTGTTTTCCGAACTGATTGACCCGCACAGTTTCTCGGCGAGTGACCTCACGATAACTGATAGTTCAGGCAGTGTCTCGTATCAGTGGGAGATGGTTCCTGATGAAGAAAGCGGACTTTTCACAAGACTTTCTATTTTACCGAACCGCAAGATGACAGGAAATGTAACCGTTACGCTTAAGAAAGACTCAATCACTGACCTTGCAGGCAACAAAGGACCTACATCTGATAAGACTTTCTCGTTCACAGTAGCAGACGATACAACTCGTCCAACTGTTACTTGGGTTCTGCCTGCTGATGGCACGACCGACCTTGATGCCACTCTTTGGATATTTGAAGGAGGCGTATGTTTCAGTGAGCGAATGGACGGTGATATTCCTTCTGATGCGTTGAGTGTGGTTGACAGTGCATCAGGTGCACCTATTAAAGGTATCATTCTGAAATCCCGTCGCACATTTGATAGTATGCTTGGTGGTAGTTCTGTTATGACAATCACTACATCGCCTAAGTTCGCAGGACTTTTGTATTGGGATGAGAAAGTTGACTTCGAGTTGAGCCTTTCCGAGAATCTGAAAGACCTTGCAGGCAACACTCTTGGTTCGAGTTATAAGTGGACAATTTCTACACTTCCAGACAGCAATGTTGATTCTGCGCCTGAAGTTTTTGGCTATTCGTTGGATGATGAGAATGTTCATATTGAGGTTTTCTCGAACGGTAATATGCATTTTGAATTCGAAGTTGCAGTCCGTGACAATGACAACTGGAACGCATCGCAAGGCTACGCTAACCTTGGCGAAGGTGATGGGAAAAGAACAGTCTGGACCGGCTATTTTGATATGGGTGGTAGTGGCTGTCCGATTAAGCCTGGTTCTGTAATTTTCTACACAGGAGGTCTCCGCGCTTGGGACGACTCAAACGGGAACTTCTTTGGCGATGCAACAGGGACTATTAATTACGATACAGGGTACTTTAAGATTACTTGGGAAGTTGCTCCTTGGTCCGGATATGATATTTATGCGCAATACTGCATAGGAGGTCTTGATGTTTTTGTTGAGTGCGGAACGAGCAAATGGCGGTTAAGTTACAATGGTGGACATGAGTATAGGTATGAGACTTATGTCCCGAATGATGAGATAGGTTCATTATACAATGACCCACAGAAAGCTCCTTACGGTTGGAACAACTTCACATTTACAATCAAAGACCAAGCCGGGCATATGGTTACATTCACGAAACAGGTATACATACCTGACCCTACGAATATAGAGAAGCCTATATCACCCGACTGGGGCGACGGCTTGGATGACAGGACGCCGACATTCAGTTGGACAGCGCCGACATTCAGTTTAGAATCGGCAGCCAATATGGTTGCAATTGGCTCGTTCGGTAACGGTAAACCGACACTGTTCTATACATCACTTTCCAAGACTTCGTTTACGCTACCTGAGGAATCGGCGCTCGATATAGGACAGTATTTCTGGCTCACTGCAGTATGGACTGAGGGACCTGCTGGGGATGGAGTGCAGGCCTTCGGTGTCAATCTTTGGTTTGAAAAAATGTTCTGGATTGAAGACACTGTTAACTACGGTGTCCTTGCCGGAGTTATTAATGTTGACCCTCGTGTAAGCGAGCGTGATTATGTGTTCGTGTTTGTTGAGGGCAGCAGTGCGTCGTACCTCACCCTTGCAAGATATAACGCTGCCTATAACAACTATGAATACATTATCCGCGATGTGTCACCTGATGACTATATTGTTGGTGGATTTATGGACAGATGGCCCTATTATTTTGGAGATGAGATTAACTCAGAAGATGTTTATGGTCATTATACCGATAATCCACCTGAGCCTACAGATGTCACGGTTACTGCTGGAAGGACGACGAAGGTTGATTTTACGATTTACGCTATGCCTGAGCAGGTTAGAAACCCGACACCTGCTAATGGGGCAACCAATGTGCCGGTGACGACTGAACTACAGTGGGAAGCGGCGGAAGGCGCATTCGTCTACTTGATTTATGCTGGTGGAAGTCCAACGAATCTGTCTTTTATCGGCTGGACGACGGAACTCTATTTCGAGCCGACGCCAGGCTATAATCTGCCTTATTCTTCTACGATTTACTGGCGCGTTGACGCTATGGGTTTAGCCGAATCCCTTGTAAAGGAAGGTGAAGTTTGGTCATTTACTACCGAAGATTCTCCGGGCGATGAGCCTGAGCAGGTGGTAGGACCTGAGCCGTCTGATGGCGCGACTGGTGTTGATGTTAGTGTAATTCTACACTGGTTAGCGGCAAGCGGTGCCGAAGAATATGATGTTTATTTCGGTACAAATTATGATGCTGTCAACAATGCTGACCAGTCATCTTCTGAATATATGGGCAGCCTGAATGACCTGCGTTACGGAATCGGCGGGCTTTCTAACGGTGCAACATATTACTGGCGCATCGACTCGGTGAATAGTCACGGCACCAAGAAAGGAACAGTCTGGTCCTTCACAACGGCTCCGTAATGTGGTCTTTAATGTCTGGACAAAAAGGGGCTTCTTAAAAAGGAGCCTCTTTTGTTTTATCCGTTGAAATGATGCCGATTTCTTTGTAGTATTTAGTTTCCGTGTTTAAAAAAGGCGAGCGAAGGTGAAACGGCGAGAAAAGACTGTTCTTATCATAATCGCAGGTTTTTTTGGGCTCGTCGTTATCGTCAATGTTGGTTTTGGGTTGTTCGCTTCCAAGAAGCAGGAACTGAACGATGTTGACTGTATTGTGGCACTTCGTCGTCTTTCGACTGCGCTTGCCGCCTATGCTCTTAAACATAACGGCGAGTATCCGAAAAAATTAAGTGAACTGAATACGGAGTTTGCTTGTGAGCCGTTGCTTTCTCGTTGTCCCATAACAGACACTGCTTATCAGTATCTGCCTCTTGTTAATCTCGGCGTTCTTTTTGATATACCGCTCTTATGGTGCGATGGCGAACACGGCTCCGAAAGAACGAAATACAACGGGCGGTCTTATCTTGTTGTTTATTCGGACTTGAGTATCGCTCGCGTTCCCGCCGTTAATCTATCTTTTGAACGGAAATGGCTTCAAGATTATCAGGCTGTGCTTGAATCTTCCTCTAACGAGCGGTTGGTCAAGTTAAGGGATATGGCGCAGAATAGTTCGCATCCGCTTTGGTTACGCAAACTCGCTTTATGGAGGCTTGGAGAAGAACAGCGTAGCGATTCTGTCGCTCTGATAGAGCCGTTTTTTGATTCTAACGACCTTGCTTTCGAGGCAGCGGTTGCGCTTGCGAAATGCGGCTCTCCTTTGGGCGTTTTGAAACTCTTTGAAGGACTTAAATCAGATGATTATGATGTTCGCCGAGTAGCGTATAGCGCTCTTAAAAATATTTCAAAAGAGGACTTTAATTACTATCCTGAGATTTCGCCGAGTATTCAAGAGGAAGTGATAAGGAAATGGGAAGAGTCTCTGAAAAAAGAGTTCAAATAGAACCGCCTGTTGACAGATACGGCAGAAAGATTACTCATCTGCGCGTGAGTGTTACCGAACGGTGTAACCTTAACTGTCCTTACTGTCATCGAGAGGGTTTATCTGGTTCTGCCGGTTCAGAAGGCTCTTTTGAAGTCTTTCGGAAGATTCTTTACGCTGCGTCGAGGATAGGCATCTCGGAATCTGTGAAGTTTACAGGTGGAGAGCCGCTATTACGCACCGACCTTGAATTAATCATATCAGCCGCAAAAGAATCTGGTTTCTCCGATATTTCGCTAACGACGAATGGGACACTGCTTGATGATAGGCGCTCTGTTTCGCTTAAATCTGCTGGGCTTTCACGGGTAAATATCGGTTGCGATGCGCTCTCTTCGTCCATTGTTCCGAAGACTTACGAGCGCATCAAAAGCGCACTCGACGCCGCTTCCTCAGCACATCTTTCACCCATCAAAATCAATATGGTGTTGCTTAAAGGTATTAACGAGAATGATGTTCACAAAATGCTCGATATCGCTCGCTTTTATTCTGCTACTCTCCAATTGATTGAACTTATCGAGACAGAAGATAAACAGTTTTTCAAAAACTACTTCGTCAGCCTTGAGAGATTGGAAAAGGAGATGAGAGAATCTGCCGTTTTGAGGGAAGTCCGTTCGCTTCAAGGGCGCGCCGTGTATCATTTAGGAAATGGCGCTACCGTCGAGTTCGTCCGCTCTGCGCACAATCCCCATTTCTGCGCGAACTGCCGAAAACTCCGTATCACTCCTGACGGAAGAATTAAAACCTGCCTTTTGCGTAACGACGATACGATTGAGTTCACCGATGAGGCATCGTTTTTGAAGGCGCTCTCAATAAGGAGACCTTATTATGGCTGATATGGTTGACATTTCAGGTAAGATACCGACATCACGAACCACAACTGCCGAAGGAAGAATCGTGCTCCGCGCTAATACCGTCAAGGCGATTCGTGAAAAGACGCTTCCTAAGGGTGACGCTGTTACGATTGCCAAACTCGCCGCAACATCAGCCGTGAAATCTACATCTACTATCATTCCGCTATGTCATCCTCTTCCGATTGAATCTATAAAGGTTGATGTTCTGACTGAGAAAGAATCCGTAACGGTTCGCGTTAGCGTCTCATCTGTTGCGAAGACAGGGGTTGAGATGGAGGCGTTGACAGGCGTTATGGCTGCTCTTTTGAACATTTGGGATGTCGCAAAACAGTTAGAAAAAGATGAGACAGGCAACTATCCGACGACGAGAATCGAAGGATTGCGAGTAGTAGAAAAGAGAGTTTCTGGTGCGCCGAAGCATCATACGACTGAGAATCTTAAGCGGAAAAAGGCGGCGGTTCTTACGGTCTCGTCTTCAAGGAATCTGAAAACCGATGAAGGCGGCGCTCTGATTGAGAAACTTCTTAAAGAGGTTGGCGTTTCCGTCAAACGCGAACTCGTTACCGATGATGCAGAACTTATCAGAAAGTCTGCATTGAAGCTTTTGAAAAGGGTCAACATTCTAATAGTGACAGGCGGGACAGGAATCGGAAATAAGGATGTTACACCAGAGGCGCTTGAAACTCTATTTGAAAAAAGGCTGGACGGTTTTGGGCAGGCGTTTACGCAACTGTCAATGGGAGATGTCGGCTCATCGGCGATACTGTCTCGCTCCTGCGCCGGTATCATCAACCGCAAACCTGTATTCTTGATTCCTGGCAGTCCGAAAGCCTGTCATCTCGCTCTTACTCAACTTATAATCCCGCAACTTGCGCACATACTTACAGAACTTGTCCGCTAATCTTTTTTCTTGCCCTGTCAAACGCCTGACGAGTTCCGAAACCGTGTGCAAGCGAGAGTTATCGGCGTAATCGCAGTAACTAAGCGTAACCGCTGAAAGCGAATGAGTGTATATTTGATGTCCACTTGTCGTAGCGGAGTCGCCCCAAATGACGCTGTTTTTGAAAGTCGGACTGCAGTTGTTGCAGCAAACGCCGCCAACTTGAACCCACACAACATATATTTCTTTTTTTGTGGCTCAGAGTGCCAAACCGTATGCCTGCTGTGCCAACTCCATCAGCCTGCTGAGCGACTTATTGACTTCTTCAGATTCACCTTTGACCACCTGTCGGACTAACAAGTCCACCTGTTCGGAAAGAGCCAAAAGTGTCTCCTCATACTTCTTGCAACGGTCAGGAATATCAGGATAAGGACATCGTACAAGGAGTGCACGGTTGCGAAGATTCAATAGGTCGGGAAGAAAATCTCGCAGTCCCTGCAATCCTAATGTTTTGTCGAGAATCTGAGCGGTCTTGATTGCTTTCCTTAAATGGAATAGACGGTCAAGTGCGTAGGTCAGGTTGTTTTCCTCATGCATTGTTACAAAGAGACCGCATGCTGATGCGCACGACTGAAACGCCCGCTTGAATCGTCCTGCCTCCAAATGTGCGACCATATCATCCACTGCATCAGTGATGTCAGCAAGCCGTCCCTTCCAGTTAGGGTCGCGAGTATACTCCTGTGGCGCGTTATCTTGATATTTAGCGCAAATTGCCGCCCACTCCGATTGCGCCGTCTTCAAGTGGTTGAGTGCTTCGTCGCGTTTTGCGGTGTCAGGCTGCTGGGCTGCCATCATCTGTTGAAGAATGTTACAAGAAGCCCGCAATTCGCGACGACAATGGACTACATCCTCGTCGAACTGCTTGATGGACGGACGCTCAGGCGATTCCTTACCTTGTTGCGCCTCGGTGACTACCCTTGTCGGAGCGACCAGAACCAACATTACTATCATCAGCAATGCCGCAATCAAAACCCAGATGCTCCTCATATCATTAGCCCTCCTTCAACCCTGTTTTCCTGCTTTTTGTGAGGATTACATAAATACACGGAATAAAGAAAAGTGAAACTAAACTTTCCATTGCCAGCCCTCCGATAGCACCTGCCGCCATCGGCTGAAGCATATCACCTCCCTCCTCTATGGCAAGAGCGAGAGGGAAGAAACCGACCAGAGTGCTAATCGTCGTCATAACGATTGGTCGCAGGCGCAGTTTCGCAGCATTCAGGACAGCATCAAACGGCGATAGTTGCTTCTCCGCCTGAAGTTCGATAGCAAAGGTCAGAAGAAGCACACCGTCGTTAACCACCGCGGCTACGATAACCAAGACGCCGATGACAACAGTCGCTCCAAGCGGGAGACCCGTTGCGAACATCGCGAACACCAGCCCAGCAAGACAGAACGGCACGCTTCCCAGAATGAGCACTGGCAACTTGAGACTGTTGAACTGAACCGCCAAAATGATGAACGAGAAGAAGGCTGCGAAGACAAGAACAAGTAGAACTGTCTGCATCATATCCGCCATCATTTGAGCCTGTCCGCCATAGGACAGTTCGTAGCCGACTGGAATCTCCTTTTTTGCCATAGTCTCCCGGAGTTCTGTTAGTGCTTCGCCGACACTGACGCCTGCTGCGTCACCGCGAACGATAACCTCCTTAACTTGGTCTTCACGAACGATTTCAACAGGTCCTAATGCAGAAACAACATTCGCCACATCCTTGAGCCTTATGTAGCCGCCCTGTGCACAGTTCAAGGGCAGATTCTCCACATCCTGTTTTGATGTTATCTTACTCTCCGGAATAATGACGCGGATGTTGTAGTACTCGTCACCCTCACGGTAGCGCGTAGCGACCGCACCTGTTATCAGTGACTTTACCGTGCTGGCAATGTCATTGACAGAGACACCCAGTTCTGCAGCCCGTACCCTGTCTATCTTAACCTGATATTCCGGCTTGGTCATATCCATAGAGACATAGACATTGGTAAAGTGTGCCAGTTCGTTCATAGTTGCCGCTGTCTGGCGCGCCAGTTCATACAGCGTAGCGATATCAGGTCCCTTGATTTTGACCTCTATATCCGCCTCGCCGATTTTCCTAATACCCTTGAGTTTCATCTGCATAACCATCGCATTGCCGCCAGGAACGGGGACTTTGGCAACGATAGGTCTCAGACGCTCAATATACTGCTTGGTGCTTATATTCCGCTTGCTTCGCGGAACAAGTTGGATGTCAACCTCTCCCTCGTTAGCGATTTCATAGGTATAGAGACCCCAGACCTTACCGCCAACCAGCGTAAAGAGACTCTCAATCAGTTCGTCCTTGCCGATAGCTTGTTCAATTTGGCGCAGGATACGGTCGGTCTCCGCTAACGATGCGCCCGTGGGCAACTTGACCTTAACCATAATTCGACCATCGTCCATCTGCGGAAGGAACTCGCTACCGAGACGGTCTATAAGATATACCGCAGCAACCAATGCCAAGACAAAAATCGGAACCGCAACCCACCTACCTTTCAAGACTATTTTAAGCACCCACCCATAGACTCTTGTAACGCGGTCAAAGAACCGCTCAAAAAGGGTTGGTTTACGCTGACCCAAGGGGCGCCGTCCAAGGAAAGTAACGGTAAGCATCGGTGTAACAGATATCGCTACGACCAGACTGATAACGACGATGCCAGCGATGACAAGAATGAGTTCACGGAAAAGCAGACTCACCAAACCTGGTACCAGCAAGAACGGGATAAACAGAGCGAGGAACGAGAGTGTCGCCGCCACGACCGCAGGACCAACCTCGGATGTAGCAGATACCGCTACTGAATCGGTTGACCTGTCCGGCTGCTCGCGCCTGTGCCTTGTGATGTTTTCTATAACAACGATGGAGTTGCTCAAGAGTACACCGATGGCGATGACAAGCCCGCCTAACGAGAAGATGTTAAGCGAGAAGCCAGCAATCTTCATCAGACCGAAGTTGATAACAAGCGTAATAGGCAGGGCAAGCACCATCACTAACACCTGCCTCCACGAACCAAGAAACAGATATATGATGAAGATGAGCAGCACGGCTGCCTCAACTGCAGAATTGCGAACTCCGTTCAGCGCAGATTCTACATAGTCGGCTTGGTTCTCTACAATACCGAGACTGATGCCTTCGGGCAGAACGGGCTCAATTTCCCTGATTCGACGGGTAACCGCTTTGGCAACTTCAACAGTGTTGGCAGTTGCTTGCTTGAGGACGCTGAGTTTGACGCACGGATTTCCATTCAGACGAGTGATAACACGCACCTCTTCACTGGCATCCACGACCTCAGCCACATCACGAAGATAGAGTTTTGCCTCCCCACTGCGGGTTAAAAGAATGTTGCGAATATCATCTAACGACTTATATTCCCCTACAGTGCGCGAAATAATCTCTTTCGGACCGATTGTTACCCGTCCGCCGAACTGCTCCACATTTTCTTCACGCAGCCGTTTCAGTACAGCCTGCAGTGTTAACCCATGCTTCTCAAGAGCCTCAGGGTCTAAGTGGACACGGATTTCCCGTTTGAGCCCTCCGACGATTTCTGTGCCTGCTACACCAGGAACAGCAACAAGTTGGTCCTGAAGCCACTCTTCCACCCATGTCCGCAACTTCACCAGATCCCACTTGTCGCTGGCGACGGTCAACTGCAGGACAGGAAGTTGTGAAGGGTCAGCCTTGATAACCACCGGTGGGTCAATGTCGCTTGGTAACTGACGCGCCACGCGAGCCATCGCCGCAAGAACATCCTGGTATGCAGCATTCACATCCACACCATACTTGAAATTGACAAGAAGTGTATACATACCCTCTATTGACGAGGACTCCAAATAGTCAAGGTCATCCACGGTAGCCATCTGCCGTTCTATAGGGTCGGCAATATTCTTGTCAATGTCTTCTGGCGTTGCTCCGCGCCACCAGATATGTACCTTGACCATCGGATAGGTAATGTCAGGCAAGAAATCCGCCGGCAGTCGCCATAGTCCATAAAGTCCGAGCACTATCAACGCTGTGACAATCGCGCTTGTGGAGAGCCGGCGTTGAACCGCATAATCCGTAATCTTCATAACGCACTGCCCCCTTACCGCTTGAGTCCGTGGGAAAACCGGCTGCGCCACCGCTCGATGTCGGCTTCCCCGCCCCCTTGCCAGGCTCAGCGACGCGTACCTCTACACCGTCCTTGAGTTTCTCTTGCCCTGACACCACTACCTTCTCCCCAGGTTCCAAACCATCAAGAATCTGGATTCTCTTACCGTCTTCAATGCCTGTTTTTACCTTGCGCTGAACAGCCTTGCCATCAACAACCACAAATGCGACAGAAGAGCCCGAAGGCGTAATCACAATAGACTGTAACGGAACATTTATTGCATCTTTTATGGATTCAAGAATCAATCGGACACGACCAAACATCCCAGGAGATAATGCGACTTGCTCCTTAATAGAGAGTTCAATTGTCAGCGTTCTTGTGCGCCTATCCATTTCAGGATAGATACGAGTAACTTCAGCCATAAACATCTTTCCAGGAATGGCATCCAGCCAAACTTGCGCTGCCATCTCTTGCCTAACTTTTGAAGCATAAATCTCTGGGACAGCACAGCGCAACACGAGAGTTGAGAGGTCGGCTATCTCTATCAGAGGAGTTTTTACAGATGCTACATTCCCCGGACGGACAAAAACTTTCATAACGGTTCCGTTGATTGGAGATACGATAACGCACTCTTGCAGACGCGCTCGGGCAAGTTCTAACCTGGCTTCGGCTTCTTTAACCACCGCTTCCTGAACTGCAATCTGTGTGGGAGTAAAACCTGCCTCCAGCATCTCTAACTGCTTTCGCGCGGAATTTAGTTTTGCTTCCGCTGATACCAATCTGACACGCGCTTTTTCCAAATCTTCACCCTTTAGTGCCCCGCTTTCCACCAATTTAGCGATGCGCTCAAAGTCGGTCTTCTCAAACTCGGCGCTCTGTTCCGCGTCACGGACATTCTGTCTTGCTTTCTCTATCTCTTCGGGCCTTGTACCTGCCTTCATATCCTCGAGTTTAGCACGCGCGACAGCAAGAGCGGCTTCGGCTGCCTTTACCTCATTCCGATAAACCTCTCGGTCTATCTCAATCACTTTCTCCCCTTTTCGGACGCTGTCCCCTTCTCGCCACGGACAAAAACTAATAGGACCTTCTACGGTGCAACTGATTTGAACCGTGTCTATCGGCACTACATCAGCGGTCAAATCAACAGAACGCACCATCTCACCTTTCGCAACAGCCTCAACAAACACCAAAGGAGCCTTCTTTTGGGGTTGCTGAACCGGCTGACTCTTTTCTTTACACCCGATTCCAAACGGAATAAAGAATAGCAGAATCAGCAAGAATATCACCATAGAGAGCACCCGATTTTCTTGTCTCATTTCAGATTCTCTCCTATCGATAGTTTCATCTGCGCTATCGCTATATTAAGGTCTGCCAGCGCTCGATAATAGTTCATCTGCGCTTCAAGCAGCGCCGATTGAGCATCCAAAACATCGGTAATCGAACCCTTGCCTAATTCGTATTTCTCCTGCTCTATTCGCAGGACTTCCTTTGCCTGTTCTATGGTTTTCTCTGTTGTCTGAACTCTCTCCTGCGATGACCTGATATTCAACAATGACGCCTCTACCTCAAGGCGAATCTGAAGTTGAAGATTCCTCAGCCTCTCTTGCGCGGCAGACAACTTCGCACGCTCCTGACGAATCCGCGCCTCTATCCTACCGCCCTCAAATACGGGAATGTCTACGAACAAACCAATCCGCCCAACATCCCCAGCAGTGTCGACTCCTTTGGCGCGCTCGGTAGGAGCGATTGCCCAGCGCCCGCCGTAGGTCGCGGAGAGCGATACCGTAGGCCATTGCATCGCTCTGGCAGCATCTACACTTGCCGCTTGTGCTTCTAACGCCGAACGCGCAGCAAGGTAATCGCCGCGATTCTTCAACGCCGTTGCCAAAACCGCCTCAATATCAGGCACTTCTTGGACCTCAACTTTGAAGAGGTCTTCACTAATCTCAATAGTCTTGCCATTATCGCCTACTCCGAGCAATGTCGCCAAAATCCGATACTGAATAGCCTGAATGTTTCGTTCGCGCACTAACTTCTGTTTGAGGTCAGCAAGACGCACCTCTATCCGTAATCTGTCCACATTGGTAGCCTTCTGCTGTGCAATCAATTCATTCACCTTTTTCAGATGCTCCTGAAGAGTCTTCAGAGAAAACTCCAATGACTCTATAAGATGGCGCTGGGCAAGAATGGTATAAAACACATTGGAGACCTTAAACACTAACTCCTGTCGGCTTCGGATAAGGCGGTGTTCAGCCGTCTTCTCAAGCAGTTCCGCCGCCTTGACCTCGTTCGTAATCCGTCCGCCAGTGAAGAGAGGCAAACTGGCTACTATGTCTTGCGAATATGTTACGGCTGAAAACCCCTGGGTCCTTGTTCTTCCGTGCAGGTATCAACCGCTGGCTGTCAAGATAATAGTTATAGCCACTTGTAACATGCAGGCTGGGCAATCTCTGAGCCTCAACTATGTCCCGCTGCGCCGCCACAGCAAGAGCATCCCAGTTACCCGCCGCAATCTCAGGATTGTTGAGTAATGCGATACGCACAGCCTCTTTCAAGTCCAATGGTCCATCCGGTAGCGTCGTCTGTTTGACGGCTTTCGTAGGGTCAGACTCAAGCCAAAAACCTTGACCGAGTTCCAGTGCAGCATACGGATTTGTCGGATTAGATAAAACGCACCCGTTACAGACCAAAAAACACACAAAACATATACCAAACGATAAATATCTCATCTTAACTACCAAATAGCCTCAATTATTGGAAACCGCTATTTCTGCTCTTCTTTTTTGGTTCGCACGCAAGGGTGATTTTCATCCGTTCCGTGACACTCCTTGATCTGTTTCGGTGTACACCTATCAGGTCTTTTTCCTTTGAGACTATCGGGTCTTTCGCAGCGAGGTTTTTTGTTATCACAACACATTCTCTACTCCTTTCACAAAACTAACCAAGACATTTATGATGTTCTTGTATCTAACAAGTGCCGTTACAATCCGTTTTCTTTCTCTCCCTCTCTATATATCTCTCTATCTGTCTATCTATTCATTCATCTCTCTATTATCCATCCATCTCCATCTGTCGTATTCATTACCTTGTTTACGACTATATGACTATTTAGTATTATAGTTGACTACTCATCCAATGCAATAAAAATCCGTCTTATTGATACGAAATTTTTCCTAATCCTTGGAACTCACTATTGTGTCTTAAGAAAAGGGCTGCCTTTATGGAAGAAAAAGAAATAATGACTGTTAAGCAAGTTGCAGAATATTTACAGATGGACGAACATACCGTTTATAAACTTGCTCGCTTAGGTCAAATCCCTTCCCTAAAAATCGCTGGTCAGTGGAGATTATGCTAAAATTTATTGATATTTTCAGCCAGATTCAGCCCCTCTTTTAATAACTTCCTCGATATAACTCTACTTTCTAATGACTTCTTCATAATATTTGAAATTTTTTCCATTATTTCTTTTGGCGGAATAACGATTTTTATCTTTTCTAACTCTGATTTTGTTATATGATCAAGTACAGTGCCCAGAGCCACGCGATTCATTTGCATTCTACCAAGTCTGCTATTTAAAAAAGCAACAACATAATAAGGGTTATATTCTTTTCTCAAGCTAACTTTAAATACAAAGCCACACGCAAGGGCCCCATCTAAATCCTCAGGGACAACATCTGCAATTCCTGCATTTCCACAACGATTTATTACTATATCTTCTTTTTTTACAATAGCATTCTTATTAGCGTGGTAACTTTCTTCATCAATATATTTAAGGTCTGCACAATTAATTCCTTCATCCGTAATATTTTTGACCAAGATATAGGGATAGCCCTTTTCTGGTTCAGTATAGTTTTTCGCTCCTACATTTGCACCTGTTGAGATTTTTTGCTTTAGCTCACCGAGATTTTTAACTTCAAATTTGCTCTTATTAATTTCTTCCAATACTTCTAAAAATTCAGGAAGATAACTTCTTGCTATTAAATTGTTTTCTAACCAGTTTGAGTCAACTAAATAGCCCAAATAAGTATAAGATTTACCCTTTTTATTTTCAGATACCAAAACTTTGTACTCTTTTGATATTAAAGGAATGTCGTCATCAATAACTTGTTCACCTTTTTCATCTATTCTAATTATTTCTTTACCTTTCCTATCATGTCCGACTTTTCTGGCAACCCCCATAAATATTTTATAAGGACCATTCTCTTCACCCTTTTTCTTTTTCTCTAAGAAAACGACATGAGTTTTTGTAGTTACCGAAGGAGAAAAAGTCTCTAATGGACAATCTACTAAGGCAATTACCTTCGCCGCATCTTTAATAAAAGAAGATATGTATCCGACTTTATCACCTGCTAAAATTCCATCAGGTAACACAATTGCCATCCGTCCTCCAGGCTTCAGTAACTGGAGACATCTTTCAATGAATAATATTTGTGGCACTTGTTTATCCAAAACTTTATTGGTCCTTTCCCACTTGCCGGTCTTCTTATCCAATTTCCATTTAAAACCAAGTTCGTATTGTTCAAGAAGCGATTTGCTAGTAATTGGTATTTTTGAGCCAAAGGGAGGATTTGTCAAAAGAACATCAAAAGAACCAAGTTTTATTTTTTCTCGCTGGATTGGAGTCCATTCCTCTGGACTGACTAAACTATCAGCACAGAAGATTCCACCTCTTCCATCGCCAACGATAGCCATATATGCTTTGCTAACCTTAGCTAAGTCAAATTCTTTATCAATACCATAAAAATTCTTTGAGGCAATCTCCGTTTTGAGACTTCCTACTTTTTCTTTTGGGAGATGTTTATATTTTTCTTCTATCTTTTTCCAAACATGCTCCAAAGCAACAATTAAAAAACCGCCAGAACCACAAGCAGGGTCAATAACTTTCTCATCAGGTTTTGGATCAAGAATTTCGACACAGAGCCGAACAACATTCCTCGGAGTAAAAAATTGTCCTTTTTCTCCTCGCAGAGTAGGGCCAATAAACACCTCAAAGGCATCACCCACCGCATCCTTGTCAGTTTTTAGGAGGCTGTAATTCTATAATTGACTTGCAACATAAGCGATTGATTTAGCATCTAACAACAACTTTTCATCTTCTTCAAATACATCACGATATTCATCTTTGACTTTTTCAAATAATTCTCTTATTCTTTCGGCAACTCTTTCGTCCGATTCCTCTGCTCCTGCTTTAAATTTTAGGTCTTTGTAATTGTGCATCTCATCATAAATTTTGCAGAATATTAGCCGTGTCATTTCACCGCCGAGCCTTTCGGCTCTTGGAAGATTGCTATTAGTGTAGAGATGGTAATAAATAACTTTGAAGATTGATTTTAGATTTTGAGCAGGTATCAGTTCATCGCCGGTTTTGTATTTTCCTATTTCTTCCCAGCTCTGACCTTTTTTAGGAATATTACGCCATTCAACAAGTTCCGGTGTATAAGACGGTGGTCTTCTTATTGCTCTCACATAGGCAATTTCATTACCATTAAACCAAACTCCACCTTCGGCAGGAGTGGGGTCAATATAACTTTTGAGTTGCTTTATTCCATCCTTTTTATCTTTTCTTTTAGTTTCAACTATAAGGAAGATATTATCAAAGGTCTTCTTACTATCTTTAAAAACCACTATATCTGCTGGACCAATCTTGGTACTTCCTTTTTGAATATAAAACTCTGGAAAGGTCTGGATTTGCTCTTTTGAATAGCCATATTCATTAAGAAGTCTTTGAGCAAAAACAATCTTTGCTTCAACTCTTTCTGGAGTTATCTTTACAAGTTTTCCTGAGACAGGATCTTTTACATACCCTTCTTTCGTTTCAAATTCTTCAGTTAGTTTATATTCTTTTTCAGGCATAAGTTTACTCCTTTAATAACTCATCTAAGTTAAGCCCTGTTGGCAATACTTGCAATCTCTGTGGACTTTTTCCCGTTTCAAAAATTTCACGCCAATAATCATAACTTTGTTTACCCACGAAAAGAGTTATTGCCGTTTCTTTTTCCGAAAATCCCCAGTTCGTAATGTCAAAATGGCTCCTCGGGGAGGACTCGAACCTCCAACCTTGCGGTTAACAGCCGCTTGCTCTGCCGGTTGAGCTACCGAGGAATCAAACTCTCCGCTATCGTAGAAATTTAGACAAAAAGCGGACAATTGTCAACAAAAAAGAGATTCTGATTCTTCAATAAGATTGAATTGCAGAAAAAGAGAGCGATGGCTTTATTGAAGAAAAGAGAAGCGAAGAAGCGGTTGATTTTGCGGATAACTATCGTGCGAGTTGTCCGACTATGTCGTAGTCGCTTGTGATTCGTGCGTGCCAGACTATTAGGTATTCGCCTGCATTGGTGTTTGCTGAGACATTCGGGCGCAGGTTGTAGACATCCTTATCGCTTAAGAGTGTCGCATAGCCTACTCTTGCGCCGTAGCGGTCTAATCGGTAGCCGAAAATATCTATGTTGCCGTAGTAGTTGTCTTCCCAGACGACGAGGTATTCTTTATAGCGTTCGTTGTAGACGATATGCGGATTGCGCTGGTTATACGCATCGTCGAGAATCGTATAAGATTTTCCGATTGGTGCGCCGCCTTCATCTAACAATTGTCCCCAGATACCGCTATCGCCGTTCCTGTCGTCTTCCCAAACGACCAGATACTCGCCTTGAGCGGAATTATATGCAACCACTGGGAAGTCCTGATTGTCTGGTTCGTCGCAGATGGCAAAGGATGAGCCAATCAAACTGCCGTCCCAACCGACGAACCTACCATAAACATCGCTTTCTCCGTAATAAGTGTCCATCCAGACGACGAAATACTCTGCGAGATTAGGGTTGAAAACCACATAAGGCGACTGTTGATTGCCTGAAAGAGAGCAGATGTTTACATCCTGAATTGTCCCGCCGGTATCGCTCAAAATTCGTCCGTAAATGTTCAATTCTCCGACGGCGTCTTCTTCGTCCCAAACGACGAGATAACGGTTGTGGATGTCGTCATAAGCGGCTTTGGGTTCACGCTCATCGCGGTTGACCAAAGAAGAAATCGCGAACGGAGTAGAAACGATGAGAGTAGCGGCGTCAATGATTGCGCCGTAGATGTCGTAGTCTACACCGCTTCTGTAGTCTTCCCAGACGACGAGATACTCGTCATTTGTAGAGTTATAAACGACGAACGGTTTGGTCTGGTCGCCGACAGCGTCGCAGATTTTGAAATGGGATGAAACTGGAGTGCCGTCGTGTCCACTGATAACGACACCGTAAATGTCGTAACTGCTACCGACAAAATCTTGATAGACGACGATGTATTCGTTTTCGCCGAGACGATAAGCGGATGAGGCATACATCTGATTACCTGAAAAATTCGTCACTCTGAAGTTCTCGTTGATTAGCGTAACTCCGTTTCCCCAATCAAACTCGTCGCCGTCAACATCAATATAGCAGCCTGTGAAGAGGACGCTAAAGAAAGCGAAAAGGAGTATGTTCCTCATTTTTCATCTCCTAATCCGATTCAGGACTCTCGATTTTATAGACGCATTTTATTATACCATATTCAAACGAGCGGTTGTCATAAACTCGCATTTCGCAATAGTAAAACTTTTTGGTTTAAGAAGGATAGGCTCGTTTAGGTAAAAAATCGTGAACCAAAATACCGTTTTGGTTGTCAAACGAATAGGAGAGATAAAGGGAAGGGTTTATTAGGAGGAAGAAGGATGAAGAAGGTGGTTTCGATTGTTTGTCTGATGGCAGGAATCGGGTTTGCGCTCGCATCTACGGGTAATCTTATGGCTGACGAAGAGAAGCCTCTGATTCAGATTGCCATTCTGCTTGACACTTCTAACAGTATGGACGGGTTAATCAATCAGGCGAGGACGCAGTTGTGGCGGATTGTGAACGAATTTGCGACGGCGAAGAGAGAAGGCAAGGAGCCTGAGTTGCAAGTTGCGCTTTATGAATATGGCAATGACAGGCTTCCGAGAGAAAAAGGGTATGTTAGACAGGTGCTTCCTTTGACGACAGACCTGGACAAAGTGTCAGAAGGATTGTTCTCTTTGAAGACATTCGGCGGCGAAGAGTATTGCGGTTATGTCATTAAGGATGCGGTTGAGAACCTTAATTGGAGCAAATCGGATAGTGCTCTCAAAATCATTGTAATAGCAGGGAACGAACCGTTCACGCAGGGACCTGTTGATTACAAGGAAGCCTGTAAGGCGGCGATAAATAAGGGAATCATCGTCAACACTATATTCTGCGGTCCTTACGCTGATGGGGCGAACACGGGTTGGAAGGACGGTGCTACTCTTGCCGATGGTAAGTATATGAACATTGACCAGGAGAAGCAACAGGTTCAGATTGAAGCACCGCAGGACAAAGAGATACAGAAACTCGGTGCGGAGTTGAACAAGACTTATGTTCCCTTTGGCAAAAGGGGAAGAGAAGGGAAATTGAAACAAGAAGAAATGGACGAGAAGTTAAAAGAGGCAGCACCTGCCGCTGCGGTTGAAAGACAAGCCGCAAAGGCGAGCAAACATTACGATGCTTCTTCGTGGGACCTCGTTGACGCAGTGAAAAAAGGTGAGGTGAAATTAGAAGATGTAAAAGATGAAGACCTTCCCGAAGAGATGCGAAAGATGAGCCTTGAGGAGAAGAAGAGATACATTGAAGAGAAAGCAAAAGAGAGGGAAAGGTTACAAGCCGAGATAAAGAAACAGAATGCGGAGCGTGAGAAGTACATAGCGGAGGAGATGAAGAAGTTGGGAGAGAAGGAAGATAGTTTCGGTGCGGCGTTGATAAAAGCGGTTCGTGAGCAGGCGGAGAAAAAGAATTTCAAGTTTGAAGAGAAGAAATAACGGCATTATGAGACTAACAAGGAAGGACAGGTGCCTGATAAGTTTCTCAGGCGCTTGTCCATTTTAGGACTTTTGGAGTGGACATTTTTAAGGAGGTCTGAAGATGAAAATCTTGAAACTGGCATTGTTGGTAGCACTCGTAATCGGAGCGCTGACGACTGCGATGTTCTCGGAAGAGAAAAAGGACGCGGACAAGACTGCGCTTATAAAGGGCAACAATGAGTTTGCGCTTGACCTTTACGCGAAACTGAAGGATTTAAAGAAAGGGAATCTGTTTTTCTCGCCGTATAGCATCTCTGCGGCTCTTGCGATGACATATGCAGGTGCGCGCGGTGATACTGCGAAACAGATGGAGAAGGTACTGCGCTTTCCGTTCGGACAAGACAAGTTACACACGACCTTCAACGCGCTTATAGAAGGTATTCAGAAGCAGAAAGGAATCGAATTAAGCATAGCGAACGCATTATGGGGGCAGAAAGGCTACTCTTTCCTTGATGAGTTTCTTAATCTTGTGAAGAAATCATACAATGCAGGTTTTCAGCAGGTTGACTTCGAGAATGAGACGGAGAAAGCGCTTGTGACCATCAATAAATGGGTAGAAGAGCAGACAAAAAACAAAATCAAGGATTTGGTTTCAAAAAAAGAGATTACCCCTCTAACACGGCTCGTTCTGACGAACGCTATTTATTTCAAAGGCGACTGGGCACTCAAATTCGATAAGAAACTGACAGAAGACGGAAACTTCAAGGTAGCGCCGGGAGCGGTTGTAAATACGCCTATGATGTTCACCCACCTCAGATCAAAAGATCCGATGCTCAAATACGGGAGCACGGAGACTCTTCAGATTCTCGAACTTCCGTATGACGGCGCTAATGTCTCGATGATTATTCTTCTACCGAAAAAAGAAGACGGACTCGCAGATATTGAGAAAGAACTCAATTATGACAATCTTCAAAAATGGATGGACGCTCTTCGTAGGGTGTATGGTGTTATGGTCTACTTGCCGAAGTTCAAGATGACAGTATCATTTTCGCTTGCGCCTGTTTTGAGAGAGATGGGAATGGGAGATGCGTTCACCGGCAAGGCAGATTTTTCCGGAATGGACGGGAGTCGAGAGTTATTCATTCATTTCGTTGTTCACAAAGCGTCTGTGGAGGTGAACGAGGAAGGGACAAAGGCAGCAACGGCAACGGCGGTAGGGATGGGACCATCAGGAAAACCGCTTGCACTCTGGGCCGACCATCCTTTCATTTTCATTATCAGAGAGAACACAACAGGCAGTCTGCTGTTTATCGGACGGGTAACCAATCCGAAAGAAGAAGAATAGTTGTTTTAGGCAGAAAAAGAAACATAAAGGGCAGTTTAGAGACATCTTGCTCTGGCAGTCAGGAACAGCGGTAGGTTGTTATTCGTTCGTTCTCGGTTCGACGACACCGGTTTAATCTGTTGAGTTACGCTTGACAGCGCGCCATCTATCAGGCAGAATTCGTCAAAATGAATTAAAGGTTACGACTGTTGGCTGACAATATGACACCTTCAAAAAATGGAACATCAAAAGTGAAGCGGTTCGCTTTCGCGTTTCTGTCCGCGTTTCTTGTGTTCTGCGCATTTCCGCCGCTTTCTTTATGGTGGCTTCTGCCTGTCGCTCTGGTCCCATTCTACATCGCTGTCAAAAGCGCAAGACCTTTTGAATCTGCGTTCGTCTCCTACTGCACAGGTTTCTTGCTTTTCTCTCTTGTGTGCTACTGGCTTGCCGAGGTAACACTTGCAGGGCTTTTCGTTGCGGCGTTCATAGCAGCGTTTTATTATCTCGGCTTCGGAGTCGCGGTAACATTACTTCGGCATCAAAAAAAGATTCCCTTATCGGTTGTCGCAGCCGCCGTCTGGTGCGTAATGGAATTCTTGCGCTCCAAACTCTTCTGGCTCGCCTTCCCTTGGGCACTCATTCCGCATCCTTTGTATGAGCAGACCATTCTAATTCAGGCGGCGGAACTTTTCGGCGTCTGGGGTTACTCCTTCATAATCCCGCTTCTGAACTTCGCTCTCGCCGAGATTCTTCTCTCATTCGCACGCAGGGAACGAGTGAAAATCGGGCAAATTATAACCGTCGTTCTCATTATCATTCTCGTTCCTCTATATGGACTGATTCGCTTACCTTCGGTGAAAACCGAGCCATCGCTTAGAGTCTTGATTGTTCAGGGAAACATTCCACAGAACATCAAAGAAGAAGCGATACAAGGGATGCGCAGAGGAGTAAGTGCCGAACGGATTCTCAACCTCGCGGAGTATATGTTATCTTCTCATCTTGCGCTTACGCATAAAGGGCTTCAAGAAGCAGGATCTGTTGAGCTCGTCGTATGGCCCGAAACGATGGTGCCTGGTTCTCTTTTCGAGAGTCCTGACAGATATGTTCGCGTGGCTTCGTTCGTGAAGCGTAGTGGCGTGCCACTTTTTTTGGGGACTGAACGGCGCAGTGGCAAGAAACGGTTGAACTCGGCGGCGCTGATTATGCCTGACGGCTCAGTTAACGATGTTTACGACAAGATGGTGCTCGTTCCTGTCGGCGAATACATACCCGCAAGAAGTGTCTTCCCGCTCTTTGCAACGATAATCGAAAATATGATGCCGTATGAGACGGAAGACTTGTCAGAAGGGGAAAGACTGACCATCTTCGAACTGAACGGCAAAAGGTTCGCCTGCCTCATCTGCTTCGAGTTGTCGTTCTGTGAATTAGTAAGGCAGGCTATAAAATCAGGTGCAGAAGTGATTGTGAACATCTCGAACGACGCCTGGTTCGGCAGGTCAACGGAGTTAGAATTAGCGGTAGCGCAGGCAGTCTTCAGAGCGGTTGAGGCGCGTCGTCCCGTCCTGCGCGCAGTCAACGCTGGAATCTCTTGCTATGTCTCCCCCGAAGGATATATTACATACCTTGAAAAAGACGGAGAAAAAAAGCAGGTCGAAGGAGTTCTTGCAGTCAAAGTCGAAACATCGAGAATCGGCACAATCTACCTTGTAGCAGGAGATTACATACCATACATCTGCATTCTTCTTGTCGTAGTCTCCGCACTTTTTCATCTCATTAAGAATAAAGAAAGCCACATAGTAGGAAGGTAGCAGAGAGAAGAGAAATTTTTGGATGATTTTTTCTTGACAGATAGGAAGCCGTCTGATTAAAATTCCATTTCTATATCAGAATGAAGGAGGAGCTCGATGAGTGTTTTAGCAAAAGTGTTCGTTATAATCATCCTTGTCTTTTCTATTGCGATGTTGAGCGTGACGGCAGCGCTTTATCATCACAGAGTTAACTGGCGCGAACAGTTCGACAAACTCCAAATCGAATATATGAAACTGAAAGAGATAGATGATACGCATATAGAATACCTAAAGAAAGCACTTGAAGACAAAGACAAAGAATTAGAGAAGATGCATAACAGAATGCTCCAGTTGGCTTCCTATGTCGAGGACTTAAAGAAAGAGGCTCGGAACAAATCAACCCAGTTGATTATCGAGACGCAGGAAATGGCACTTCTTTTACGAGACCACGCTCGGCTTGTAGGCATACTCGAAACGAAGGACGCTCGCATAGCGGAATTAGACAACCAGAACGGAGTGCTTAAAAATACGAACGCCATCGTGACTGCTCGCAAGAATACTGCGGAAAACCAGGTAGTGCGTCTATCACGAATCAAACTTTATCTTGAGAAATCCTTGCGCGACCTGCGTGAGGAGTTCACCAAAATTCGTCGTGAACTCGACGAAAAGACGATGGTGATCGAACATCTCATCACGCTTGGTGTACCTGTTTGGGAACTCGTAACATTGAGCCCGCCACCCAAGATTGATGGACAGGTTCTCGCCGCCGATGAGGATACCAAACTCGTCGTTTTAAGCGTAGGTTTCGAACAGGGTGTTCAGGTGGGGTATCAGTTCACCATTTTCCGTGGCAATCGTTTCATCGCTCGTGTGATAGTCGAGAAGGTTTGGAAAGATGCCTGCGGAGCAAGAATCATCTTCTCGGTTGATAAAATCGAGAAACTCGATTCGGCATCAACGAGATTGCCTTAATAAAGAATGTAAAATCAGAATGGGAGAGAGCGGATTTAAATCCGCTCTCCGTTTTTTAGATTTTAGGAAAAGAGAGAATGTACGATGTTTTGGCGGTAAGCGGTAGTCCAAGAGGTGCAAAAGGAAACTCAACAATACTTCTAACGATAGCGGTGAAGAGATTAACGGAGTTAGGATTATCTGTATTCTCGCTCGACTGCGCTGAAACGAAGATTGAACCTTGCAAGGGATGTCTACGATGCAATCAAACAGGTGTATGCGTTCAGGATGATTTTTTCTCAAAGACGGTTCTTCCCATTTTCAAGGAGTGTTATGGTGTTCTTTTGTCATCGCCTGTTTACTTTTGGGATGTAAGCGCACAACTTAAAAGTTTCATAGACAGATTCCGCGTGGCGATACAGGTGAAAGTCGAGCGAGAGCGCATCGTCTGCAAGCCGAAGTTTACGCGCAGTAAGGATGTGCTTGCGTTTTTCGCACAGGGTGAAGTCCGCTCATCCCATTACTCAGGGGCGCTTAATGCGGTCAGGGCGTTTACAGAAGGTGCCTGCGGCGGAAAGGTTCTCGATGTGGTTGTAGCAAAGGCGGTGCCTCTTGTACAGCAACTCAATGTTGGCACCGAACGGTTAGTGAAATTCCTGACTATATCGGGCGTCGATGTAGATGACGCATACATCAAAAGACTGCTTCATAGTTATGAGCAGACCAAGTATCGCGCATTGAAAGCAGCGGAGAAGTTAGCAGAATCTATAACTCGAGCGAAGTCCCACAAATAGCGTAAGAGGTTCTATTTCCCAGGAGCGCAAACGGAAGGAAATTCAGAAAGATTCGTGTGCGGGATAAAATTCGCTTTCACGAACTCATCCATAAATTGAAGGTTCATCATCAGGTCAATGTAAGTCATTTTGCGCGCAATCTGTTCGATTCTTTCAAGAGCAGATTCGGATGTAAGCGCGAGTTTTGCGCCTGCGATAGCGGTGTTGCCGACGAAACTGACCTTGTAATGAGGCACATCGGGCAACATTCCGATTGTGATTGCGCTTGAAATGTTGATATAGTTACCGAATCCACCAGCGAGATAGAACCGCTCAATCGCTTCAAGAGGCAATTTGACTTCTGAAAGAAGTGTTTTGATAGCGGCGTAGACTGCCGCTTTCGAGCGCAATAAATTCGCTATGTCGATCTCGTTGATTGTTATGGGGCGTTTTGCTTTGCGCTTGGACTCTTCTGTGATGACGAAACCTGCCACATTGTCCTCAACAAACACACGGTTACAATTGATGTCCCTTCTAAACTTGCCTGTGCGCTCCAGTATTGACGAGCAGAAGAGTTTAGCGATGATGTCAATGAGACCTGAACCGCAAATACCGAGCGGTCGTCTGTTGCCGACAGTTCTCCAGTTAACATCGCAGTCTCCGTTCCGTCTCGTGATTTGGACCGATTCGATTGCCCCTTCGGTTGCGCGCATTCCGTGCTCAACACCGCTTCCTTCAAAGGCAGGACCTGCGCTACAGGAACAGCAGACGAGAAACTCTCTATTGCCCAAAACGACTTCTCCGTTTGTGCCTATGTCTATGTAAAGAGAGAGTTCATCCGTCTCATCCATACCGACTGCGACGACACCCCCTGTAACATCGGCACCAACATAGACAGCGACGGAAGGAAGCGGATAAAGAATAGCACGAGGATGGGTTTTTATGCCAACTTCAACGGCACGAACCGGAGGTATGATATTAGCGACGGGAACGAACGGTTCACGCCGAAGTCTGTGTGCATCGAGTCCAAGCAAGAAGTGCATCATCGCGGTATTACCCGCAACGGATACAGCAACAATCTCATCGTTTCGCCGATTTACTCGACGGCAGAGTTTTCTCACGAGTTCATTTATATCGGAAACAATCAAATCCTGCATTTTTTTGAAGGCGTTGTTCTGCTCCGCATAGATGATTCTCGTGATGTAGTCGTCGCCATAGGCGATTTGTGAGTTATATTTCGCCTCTATAGCAAGCGTCTTGCCATCGGACAAATCAACAAGATGGACGACTATGGTGGTAGTACCTACATCAACAGCGATACCCAACGGTTCACTCTCGTCGTTGCCTGCCTCAATCGTCATTATCTCGAATGTGTTCTGCCGCTTGCCAACGGTTACGGTAACATTCCCTTCTTTCTCACGCAGTTTGCGACCGAGTTCACGCAACATTTTGTATCCAATCTGAAACTGCATCTCGGGTCTTCCAAGAGCCTTTCGCAAAGCGGTGCGCAGTCGCTCATAATCAGCAACAGGACACGCAACCGTCGCTTCTTCAACAGTTAAACGCACCTTACGCACAAGAGGCTGAAACGGAATGCGAGTAGTCAATCGGACCACCGCAAGTTGTGCACGGTCTCCATCAAGAAGGATTCTACCACCTCTAAGCGACGCCTCCTTAGGAATCTCTACGGTAAGATTGCTTCTTACAAGGCTACGGCAGGCAAGAACATACCCTTTCTTAACAAGGGTGTCGCTTAACTTGAAGGCGGAAGGTATCTCCTCAATCTCTCCTCTTAAAACTCTAACCTTACACTTTCCGCAAACCCCCTCTCCACCACAAACGGAGTTGACATAGATGCCCGCATCTTGTGCAGCGGCGAGCAAACTCGTACCGCTCTCCACCTCGGTCTCAACACCAATGGGAAGAAAACGGATTCTGTACTTCATCAAAAAGTTTTCCCTAATTGACTGACTGAAGATTTTACAGAAACAAACCCCAGATGCACGAAAAAACTTCCGAGATAGGATATCTTAATCGTTAGTTATTTATGGTTGAACTGTTATAGATATGAGCCTATAATCGTAAAATGTTAATTTTCGCTCGTAGGAGTGTTCAAGATGGAGATTTCCGAAGTTCCAAAATTCTCGCCTTATGTGCGCGAGGGGAAAGACGAACCCGAGTTCACCGTTCAGGCTGTAGTATTAGGTCTGCTCATCTCGGTTGGTATGTGCGCCGCTATGCTTTATATCGGACTAAGGTTGGGGATGACTATTTCAGCATCCATTCCTGCAGCGGTGATTTCAATGGCGGTTCTGCGTGGAGTTTTAAGAAGAGGAACGATTTTAGAAAACAACATCGTTCAGACGATTGGTTCAGCAGGAGAATCCCTTGCAGCAGGCGCGCTATTTACTATGCCTGCGCTCATCCTTGTCGGAGTCTGGAAAGATTTTGATTACTGGACGGTCACGCTTGTTGCCATTCTCGGTGGATTCTTAGGTGTTCTGTTTATGATACCGATGCGCCGCTCCCTTATCGTCGAGGAAAAAGAGATAAAATACCCCGAAGGCGTTGCCTGCGCTGAAGTACTCAAAGCAGGACAAGAGAAAGGAACAGGGGTCGTCTTACTTTTTCTTGGTGGCATAGTTGGAGCAGTAGCGAAATTCATCTTGAGTTTCGTGCAAGGACTCGTAGCCACATTCTCGGTCACAGTCAAATTCTCAAAAACCGTGTTCACGAGTTTCGCGATAGATTTTTCACTCGCAGCGCTCGGTGTCGGATATATCGTCGGAACCAACATTGCGATACTCGTATTGTTAGGCGGTGTCATCACCTGGTTCGTCGCCATTCCGCTTTATCTATCGTATAATCCGAATTTCACGCCGGACGACCTTGGGAAAATATATAAGACGGTGCGTTATCTTGGCGTAGGCGCAATGGTAGTCGGTGGCATCTGGTCAATCATCCGTATGCGTTCAGGAATCGCAAAGGCTATTAAAAGCCTCGCAGGGCGTGTCTCCCCAGGCTCAACAGAAGTGCTTAAAACAATCAAGCGCACAGACCAAGATTTGTCAATGAAGTTCATCGTTATTTTCACAATCATCTGCTCAATCGGAATCTATCTTCTTTACGGTTCCGTCTTAAAAAGTTACTCGGTGGCGGCGGTTGCTACGATTGCGATGTTCGTTGCTGGCTTCTTTTTCGTTGCGGTTTCATCTTATATAACAGGGCTTGTTGGCTCGTCGAATAATCCCGTATCAGGTATGACAATCTGCACAATCCTTTTCACCTTTGTTCTCCTTTATCTTTTCAATGTAAGTGGTCAGACAGGCGTACTTGCGCTTCTTGTGGTAGCAGGTGTAGTCTGCTGTGCAGCGGCGTCGGCTGGCGACATCTCTCAAGACTTGAAAACGGGCTATTTGGTCAAGGCGACACCGAAGAAACAACAGATAGGGCAGGTGCTCGGAGTGATATCGGCATCGTTTATCATCGCGCCTGTTCTTTCGGCGTTGCACAAGTCGGAGCCTGAAGGAATCGGCTCAAAAGCGTTGCCGGCACCTCAGGCTTCGATGTTTAAGAGTTTGGCAGAAGGGTTGATGACACCGAAAGAGGGTTCTTCGGGAATACCTTGGAATTTCGTTCTCATCGGCGCGGCAATGGCGGTTGGAATCGGAATCGTAGATGAACTTCTGCATCGCCGTCAATCCAAATTCCGCCTCCACATTATGCCTCTTGCAGTCGGGCTATACCTTCCGCTTGAGTTAGGCGTCATCATATTCATCGGTGGACTCGTTTCTATGTTGCAAGGACTAATCATCGGAAAGAAGGATGAAAAAGAGAAAGAGAGACTCAAGCAGTTCGGCGTCTTGTTGGCATCGGGTATAATCGCAGGAGAGGCAATCGCAGGAATCGTCACAGCAGGGATTAAGATTGCACAACAGGCAGCGGAGAAGGGCGTCGAGAAAGCAACCGAAGCGCCTGCGGAATATTGGCAGGTTGCCGCAGGGTTCGCCTTACTCACTGCGATACTATTACTCATCTTCTCTACGAAGAGTTACAAAACAGGAGATGCAAAATAATATGAATAGATTTTATCGTATTGATACCGCGTATAATTACCGTAAAAGTCTCTATGAGGGATTTATGAAAAAGATATCTCTTCTCCTGATAGTCTCTTTTATTTTTGCGCTGATATTTGCGCAAGAAGGGGAGCAGTCCTCTTTTATATTCAAGATGAAGGTTCACGAGTATCGCCTTAATAACGGACTTAAACTACTCGTTGTTCAGCGAGATACTCCGACGGTCTCCTGCCAGTTATGGTTCGATGTAGGAAGCGTGAATGACCCAGAGGGCTTAAGCGGAGCGGCGCATCTTTTCGAGCATATGATGTTTAAGGGAACACGCATAATCGGAACCAAAAACTACGAGGAAGAGAAACCTCTTTTGGACGAAACTGTGCGGATTATGAGACTACACGATTCCGAATGTATGAAAGATGAGCCTGATTATGCGGTTCTTGAAGCATTAAAACAGGAATATTCTCGCGTCGTCAGGAAACTCAACGAAATCCAGATGAAACGGGAATTCTGGGATATATTAGAGATGCAGGGAGCGACCGAGATAAACGCTTCTACCTCGTTTGACTGGACGGAGTATCACTATTCACTGCCTGCAAACAAGCTTGAAGTTTGGGCGTGGATTGAAAGGGACAGATTAAAGAATCTCGTTCTGCGCGAGTTCTACGCAGAGCGCGATGTGGTGCTTGAAGAGATGAGGACGAGTCTCTTCGATTCCGCATGGGGGAGGGTTTATGCGGAATTGCGTGCGATTGCTTTTATCGAACATCCGTATAGGAGACCGATAATCGGTTTTAGGCGCGACATCAGGTTTGCCGACCCTGATGAGTTACTTGCCCATCTGAAACGGCATTATGTTCCAATGAATTGTGTCGCAGTCGTTGTCGGCGGAGTAAAGCCTGATGAGGTATACACACTCGTTGAGAGATATTTCGGTGACATAGAAAACCCATCCGAACCGCCTCCCAAGCCCAAAGCGGTTGAGCCTGAGCAGAACAGTGAACGGCGCGCCATTATCCGTGCACCTTTTAAGAAGCGACTCATTCTCGGATTCCATCGTCCTGAATTGACGAATCCCGATTTCGCACCGCTCGAGTTACTTACTCTTATCCTCTCTTACGGGCGTTCATCTCGCCTTTATAAGGCTCTCGTCAAAGAGAAAAAACTCGCCGCGAGTGTGGACTGTTGGAACCGCGATTCCAAGTATCCTGACCTGTTCATCATCCGTGCGCTGCCTACATCAGAGCACACAAACGCAGAAGTCGAGGCGGCTGTCCTCGCAGAAATCGAAAAAGTTAAGAAGGAAGGGGTGACGGCTTCAGAACTCGAGCAGGCGAAGAAGAAATCGCTTTTCGGAATAGCATCAGCACTCGATTCAAACTCGAGTATAGCCTGGCAATTAGGTTATTATCAGTGCACCGCAGGCGACTGGCGTTTCATATACCGCGCAGAAGAGAACATCAAGAAGGTGACGAAAGAGGACATAATCAGGGTAGCGAACAAGTATTTCAAACCATCGAATATGAGTGTGGTTTACCTTGAGGAATCGTCGAAATGAGGGCGTGCTTTTGTTTTTTTGCCGTTGTAGCGCTAACCTTATCAGTCTTCGCTGATGAGATTCCTTCACAACCTGAGAACATAAATGTGAAGCCATTGAACTTTACGCCTCCTGATGTTAAGCAAGAGAAAATGGAAAACGGCGGGATGCTGTTCGTTCTGCCCGACTCGGAAGCACCGCTCATCAAACTCTTCATCATCTTCCGCGGTGGCTCGATGACAGACCCTAAGGACAAATTAGGATTATGCGCCTTCTCCGTCGAGATGCTCAAAAGCGGCGGTTGTGGCTCACTCTCCCCTGAAGCGCTTGACGAGAATATCGATTCTCTGGGTGCGCATCTTTCGTTCAGCACTGAAATCGAAAGTGTGACTATTTCGCTTTATGTGTTGAGCGAGGAGTTCGAGAAAGCATTAAAACTTCTGTTCGACATCTTGTCGAAGCCGCGTTTTGACGAGGAGGCAATCAAATCGAGAAAGAACATCTGGCTTGAAAACTTAAGGCAAATCTACGAGCATTCATCAAACATAGCAGGACTTCTTTTCAAGAGAGCGTTGTATTCAGACAGTCCATACGCGAATCCAACGGAAGGATTGCCCGAAACAGTCTCGAAAATCAGCCGAGAAGATATAGTCACTTGGCACAAGAAGTGGATACAACCTCAAAATATGTATATAGGATTAACAGGACCTGTCACAGATTCTACGGTATCTCTTGTGAAAGAGGTTTTCGGCAAATGGAAAGTCGAAGGAGAAAACGAGAAACTCCCTGAAATCAAAATTGAACAGAAGGAAGGGTTGCGCATTTATCTTTTCGAGCGCAAGGGACTGGAACAGGTCTTAATACTCGTTGGCAGTTTGAGTGCGGAAAGGGCTCATCCTGAACGCCCTGTTCTCGATGCTCTTGAGTACATTATCCATACGAGGATAAACTTAAAAGTGCGAGAGGAGAGCGGGCTTGCGTATTCCGCATATGCGACACATCAGGCTTGTTCGAAGGCTGGAATATTCTACGCTGCGGCGCAGACGAAAACCTCAACTGCTGTTGAAGCGTTACGACTGATGGTCGAACAGTTACGACTCGCCAAAACTGCGCTCCCAACCACAGACGCAATCCGCTGCATTAAAGACCATTTTTTAAACTCCTTCATCTTTCGGTTCGCAGAGAAAGGAAGACTGCTTCAGGAGGTTCTCTGGTTAAAGTTTTACGGGTTCGCCGACGACCACCTCACAAAATACTGTGACAGAATACGCGAACTTGGCCCCGACACACTTGTGGAAGCAGGCGGAAAGTTCATCAATACGGACGCGCTTACTGCGGTACTCGTCGGTGAAGTCAGCGGTTTGAAAAATGACTTAAAGAAGGAGTTTTCAAATGCGAAAATCCTCGAACTTACATCGTTCGATATAATAGAAGTAGAAAAGAAAAAAGAAGAAGAAAAAAAGGGCGATTAGGAGGCTGGTTATGAGCAGAAAAGGAATCGTTATGTGTGTAGTGTTGTTTCTCTTCCTCATCGGATGCGAAGTGCCTGAGTCACAAGCAGAAAGGACAAAAAAGGGAATGACCGAGCAAGAGATTGAAGAGACAACAAAAACGGGAGAAAAGTGGGAAGTCATCCGCACCGAGGAAGATTTCTTAAGCCGTTATCCTGGTCTCTCGACCGACTACTTCAATCAAGTGCGTCAGGCTGAACTGCTTTTTGAGGAAGGAGAAAACAGACGGCTCAAGTTTGAGTCTTTAACGAAAAAAGAAGATTATCCGAGGCGCGTAGAATTGCGCGATGAGGCAAAGTCATATTATATGCAGGCATTGACAGAAGCGAGGAAAGTGTTCGATGCGACAGAGAATGCTGGTATAGCATCGTTAATCGAGAGAATCAATGCCCCACTAACGCAGATACAGCGCGAGATAGAAGGCGAAAGAGGAATGGTCAAATAACTTTTGAGGAGGAATAATTATGCGTCGTTATCTCTTGGCTTTCGTTTTGCTTTTGTTTGTCATTACTGGTTGCTCAAGCGCTCCGAAAGATATTGTGCAGAAACCGACAGAACCTTCAAAGACAACCGAGACTGTGAAAGAAGGGCAAAAACCCGAAACCCCGAAAGAACCTGTAAAGGAGCCGCCGAAAGAGCGACCGAAAGAACAGCCCAAAGAGACACCGAAGCCTATAACAGCACCTGCAGACGCAGATAAACTTGTGAAAGAGGCTCTTGAGTTGCGGGACGAATTCTACCGCAAAAGGCTTCTTCAAAACGAATTCGACTACGAGTTGCTTGTCAAAGCCATAGAAATAATGAAAGCCGCAAAAAATGCTATTCGTGAAGGACTCGAAAAATCTCCATCGGACGAGAAGTTAAGAGACCTTTCTTCAAGAATTGAGCCTGAACTTGCGAAACTGAACGAAGAAAAAATCGCATATGACCTTGAAAAGAAGTCCGAAAAAGAGACAGAAGAGATTCTGAAACGTGGCGGAACAGAGGGTAAGAAAGAGACAGAAAAGAAATAGTAGTATCAGTTTCACATCGAAGTCGAAAAATATGCCGTTCAAGAGACCTGATTATGTCAGCCAATGTTAAAACTTTCGGCTCGTTACCGTCTTTTGCGACTCTCATCAATATTGCGCTGACCGCGTTCTTTTGGTAGTTATCTCACAACAAGAGCGAAGAAAAAACCTTCTCGATTTTATTCGCCGCCATCGGTTTCATAAGTCTAATTTTTCTGACAATCGGAGAGAGGTTCCTTTGTTCTCCGCTTGTTTTAAGCGAATTTTTGGATTGAGAAATATAAACTCTGCAACTGCTCCCCGCAAAAATAGATTATGCGTTGCGCCAGTTTTATGCGGCAAAGAGTTTTGTAATTCTCTTGAAAACACTTGAGAAAAACCGGCACAACACATCATCTATCATCATTTTGTTATATCTACCGCCCCGTTTGCGCCTATGTGACTATTTAGTATTATAGTTAACCACTTTAACAC
>Ga0123519_10001441_pt1 | contig 40605 bp, 24 predicted proteins | sample YelNatPaOPRAMG02_FD_87396 | JGI IMG/M metagenome (GOLD analysis project Ga0123519, IMG submission 87396) | Hot spring microbial communities from Yellowstone National Park - Yellowstone National Park OP-RAMG-02 (version 2) | ecosystem: Environmental > Aquatic > Thermal springs > Hot (42-90C) ...
CCGGATAGCAAGGCTCTCCTCATTTCCGTGGCGCGAGAGGAGAAAGGAGTAATAGGCAGAAAAATGGAGGGCATAAAAATGAGGTGGTGAAAGATGGCGGCGGGTGGTCCAGCGCGTTGGTGCCCAGATAGCAAGGCTCTCCTCATTTCTGTAGCGCGAGAGGAGAAAGGAGTAATAGGCAGAAAAATGGAGGGCATAAAAATGGGGTGGTGAAAGATGGCAGCGGGCGTTCCAGCGCGTTGGTGCCCAGATAGCAAGGCTCTCCTCATTTCTGTGGCGCGAGAGGAGAAAGGAGTAATAGGCAGAAAAATGGGGGGCAGAAAAATGGGGTGGTGAAAGATGGCAGCGAGCGTTCCAGCACGTTGGTGCCCGAATAGCGAGCCTGTCCCCATTTTTTTTGGCGCGCGATGTCTCAGCGTGGCGCAGGCGCAACTGAACGGTCGCGGCGAGATAAATGCGTTCGTTTGAGGCTTGGCACTCCGTCATGCCACGCTGAATGGGCGGCTTCGTCGCACACTGGCAAGATGAGGTTTGGATCAGCGGCAAAACAGTTTAGAGACGAGCTTCTCGGACGATCAGCTAATCTGTGATTGCCGGGCAGATTACTCAAGATAGGAGTATAACCAGCAGGTTTGATTTGTGCGCAAATCGGATACAGGGGTGCGCAGAAACTGCGCGCAGGGTTGGGGAAGGATGGGGTTGAGAGGCGGTTTGTGTACGGGATTGCGGGTTGTTGGGTGTGTTTGGCCGTGTAAATGATCCTCGGCAAGCAATCTGCTGGATGAGACGGCGCGAGACATGGGCATGGGATCAGCATCATTGATCCGCAGGGGGTCTCGATTGAATCGAACAAATCAACAAGTCGGAAATTGGAACAAAAAGAATATAAAGGAATATGAAGAAGCAGTTAATGATAGGTGTTCTTGGGATGTTTGTCGGGTCAGCGCTGGCGGCTGGTCCGATAGACGAGATCAAAGCAGCCGCGAAGAAATTGGCTGATTCGAGCGGGTACAGTTGGAAAGCGACAACTGAGAGTCCGAGGGCCGGGGGAGGCGGTGGCGGTGGAGGCGGACCTCGAATGGGCGGGCCGACGGAGGGCAAGGCGTTAAAAGACGGCACGGTGTATCTGATGATGCAGCGGGCCAACAATACCGTCGAGGCCTACGTGAAGGGGGAAAAGGGCGCAATCAAGACCGAGGAAGGCTGGCAGGCGCTGTCTGAGGCTGGTCAGGCGGGTGGCGGGCCGGGTCGAGGTTTGTTCATTAGCCGAATGCTGATGAATTACAAGGCGCCAGCGGCTGAAGTTGTCGAGTTCGCTGAAAAAGTTGCGAATCTGAAGAAGGAGGGCGACGCGTACGTTGGTGATTTCACAGAAGAAGGCGCCAAAGCTGTTTTGGCTGGGCCAATGCGACGTGCGAACAACCCGCCGAATATCAGTGGCGCGAAAGGGTCGCTCAAGGTGTGGATCAAAGACGGAGTGCTTTCGCAGTATGAGTACACGGTGCAGGGCACGATGACCGTTGGTGGCAACGAACGTGAGATCAACAGGAAGGTCAAGGTTGAGATCAAGGACGTTGGCAACACCAAGTTTGAAGTGCCTGCGGATGCCAAGGCGAAGATGTCTTGAATCAAACGTAGAGTCGGCACAGCGCGGCGCAGCGGCAATCGGTCGATCCGTCAACAGGCCCGTATTGTTTGGGGTGACATCAGCCTGCTGCGCCGCGCTGTTGGATTTGTGCTATGATTAGGTTGTGAACGATTTGGCGGAGCATGGCGGGACAATTGTGGCGGTCCACAAACGCATGCGCGGTTGGGCGGTGCGTGTACTGGCCGCTTTGGTCGGGAGCGGAGTGTTTTGTTGCGGAGTCGGGCTGGGTGCTGACATTGACGATGCGCGGCAGTTGTTTCTGACGGGGAACTACACTGAGGCGGCGCGTATATCCGAGATTGAATGCAAGGACAAGGACTATTCGGAGCAATGGCCGCTTTTGTTGGTGGAGAGCTTGAATGCAATCGGCCGGTATGAGGCTGCATATGCGGTGTTGACGAACCGGCTGGCACGGGAGTCGCGGAGTATTCGGTTGCGGTGGGTAGGGCGTGAGGTGTGCCGGGCTACCGGACGTCCGGCTGAGGGGGACAAGCTGTTGGAGGAGATAGTGAATTTGGTGGCCGGCCGGCCTTATGCATACAGGGACGTGGCGGATATAGTCGTGTTTGGCCGGGCGTTGTTGGCTCTTGGCACAGACCCGAAACTGGTTCTGGACCGGGTTTATGAGGTTGCCAAGAAAACCGAGCCGGGCGCGCGTGAGCCGTATTTGGCCATAGGCGAACTGGCGCTCGAGAAACATGACTTTGCTCTTGCGGCGCGGGTGTTCCAAGAAGGGTTGTCCAAGCACAAGAAAGACGCCGAGTTTCATTATGGGTTGGCACGGGCATACGAGCCCAGCGATTCGGCGCTGATGGTGAGTGCGCTTGAATCTGCACTCAGCTATAACAGCAATCATGTGTCGAGCATTCTTTTGCTGGCGGATCGCGCGATTGATGCGGAGGATTATGAAGGTGCGACGCGGTTGATCAGGCGCGTGCACGGGATTAATTCTGCGCATGCTGAAGCGTGGGCGTACATGGCTGTTATTGGGCGGCTGAATAACAGGCGTGAGCTCGAGCAGGAAGCTCTTGGCAAAGCGCTTGCGTTGTGGCCGACGAACCCGCGTGTGCCGTATTTGGTCGGACGCAAGCTTTCACAGAAGTATCGGTTTGCCGAGGGCGCGCAGTTTCAGAGGCGGGCGATCGAGTTCGACGACCGTTTTCTTCCGGCGAAGGCGCAGCTTGCCGAAGACCTGTTGAGATTGGGCGAGGAAGAAGAAGGCTGGCGATTGGCAGAACAGGTGCATGAGAAGGACGGTTACGACATAACGGCGTTGAATCTTGTGACGTTGCGCGACACATTGTCGGGTTTTGCCATTCTGACGAATTCGCATTTTGTTGTCCGAATGCCCAAAGAGGAATCGGCTGTGTACGGCCAACGTGTGGTCGAGCTGTTGGAAGAGGCGCGTGAGCGGCTCTGCAAGAAGTATGGTGTTGTTTTTGGGAAGCCGGTTAAGGTCGAGATTTTTGCGCACCAGAGCGATTTTGCGGTGCGGACGTTTGGGTTGCCCGAGAACCACGGGTTTCTTGGGGTTTGTTTTGGTCCGGTGATAACGGCGAACAGCCCGTCTGCGAGGCCGGGGCGCCCGTTCAACTGGGAAGCGATGCTCTGGCACGAGTTTTGTCATGCCGTGACATTGCGGGTTACGAGTAATTGCATGCCAAGGTGGTTGAGCGAGGGATTGTCCGTGTACGAAGAGCGGCAGGCGAATGGTGCATGGGGCGAGAAGATGACACCGCGCTACCGGGAGATGATTTTGAGTGGCGAGCTGACGCCGTTGTCGCGTTTGAGCGGGGCGTTCCTTGCGCCGAAATCGCCGTTGCATCTTCAATTTGCCTATTACGAGAGTTCGTTGGCGGTTGAGTTTCTGGCGGAAAAATTCGGGTTTGAATGTTTGTTGGAAATTCTTGGCGACCTCGGCAATGGGATGGATGTTAACAAGGCGATCGCATCGCGCGCCGCGCCTCTTGAACAGCTCGAAGGCGAATTTGAGGAGTTTGCACGGCGGCGTGCGACCGAGTTTGGTTCGGGATTGGAGTGGAGGAGACCGCCTGAAGAAGTATTACTAACCGGGATTGGCAGCGGCGCATGGGAATCATGGGCGCGGGATAACCCCGACAATTACTGGGTGCTGATGCGGCGGGCGACGCAGGCGATCGGGGCCAAACAATGGAACGAAGCAAAGCAGGTTTTGGAATTTCTGATCAAGCGTTGTCCGAAAGCAACGGGTTCGGAGAGTCCCTTGGGATTGCTGGCACAGGTACACCGTGAACTTGGTGAAACGGCCGAGGAACGCAAGGTTCTCGAGCGGATAGCGGATCAGGACGGCGAAGCGGTCGAAGTGTACGGACGATTGATGGAACTCGGTCGTGCGGCAGGCGATTGGGACGCCGTAATCAAGAACGCCCGGCGTTACATTGCTGTGAATCCGCTGGTGCCGCTGCCCTATCGGCACATGGCCGAGGCTGGAGAAAGGAGCGGGGACAGCGCGTCAGCGGTACGGGCGTTGCGGGCTTTGTTGGAATTGGACTCGCTGAATCTGGCTGAGACACGGTTCAGACTGGCCCGGCAATTGTGGCGTGCGGGTGATGCCTCGGCACGGCGCGAGCTGTTGCTTGCTCTTGAAGATGTACCCTTGCATCGTGGCGGGCTTGAACTGTTGCTGGAAATGCACAGCCAATCGGCAGGTGCGACGAATTCCGGTGGCGCGATTGCACCGGCTGTATCACGTTGAACACCAAATTGCCAAACGCATTCAGACTGACACTGGCCCTCGTGGTCATTGCGGCGGTTTGCGGACTGGCGCAGCGGCGGTGGGGTGGCCGGGGTTTTTTGAGCGAGCTCAGGACAGCCCGTGAAGTGCCGTCCGGGAGCACGGGCACGCCGACCTGGACGAACCAGCCCGCTTTTGCGAAGGACGTGTTCACATTCGTGAGGATACGGTACGATCGTGGTTCTGGATGGGGCGGGGGATGGGCGACTGACCTGCCGGACAGTGATCTGAATCTGTCGTACCGTTTGCAGCAGGTGACAGCGCTGAGGGTTGATCCTGACGGGCGCATTCTGAGGCTGACGGACCCGGCTCTGATGGATTTTCCGTTTATTTACATTGTTGAGCCGGGCAGTCTGTATTTGAGCGCGGCGGAAGTTGATGCTTTACGGCGTTACCTGCTGAACGGCGGGTTTCTGTGGCTGGACGATTTTTGGGGCGAGCGCGAATGGGCGAATTGCGAGGAGGTCATGAAAGAGGTTTTTCCGGACAGGCGTTTTGTCGAGCTGCCGTTGACGCATCCGATTTATCACACTGTGTTCGAGATCACGTCGAAGGCGCAGATTCCTGCGATTCAGTATGGCGTTGCAAGCAGGTACACCGGTGTGACCTGGGAACGGCCCGATGCACGCGAGGTACATCACAGGGCGATCTTTGACGATCGTGGTCGGTTGATGGTTCTTGCTACGCACAACACAGACAACGGCGATGGATGGGAGCGTGAAGGCGAGGATGATTATTACTTTCACAACTTTTCAGAGAAGATTGCTTATCCGCTGGCGATAAACGTGTTGGTGTACGTGATGACACACTGATTTGGGGACTGACGTTCTGCGGACTGATGATCTGTGGACTGACGTTCGCAGCTACCGGGGGGGATAAAGAGGGACAGCGCGCGGATTGATGTTGTGATGTTGAACAGGGGCGGGTGAAGCGGGAGTACATTGGATCGGGTGGCGGTGAAGGCGGTTCAGGATTGTATTATGAGCCAAATTGAGACGAATCAGGCTGAAGGGACGCATGCGCGACCGAGCCGGAGTGAAAATGAGCGACGTATTGCGGAGCGGCTTTGGTCGGGGCGCGCGCATATTGAGCGTGAGTTGGCCAAGGTGATTGTTGGGCAGGGGCAGGTTATCGAACAGATACTGATTGCTCTGTTATCGGGGGGGCATTGTTTGATAACGGGTGCGCCCGGGCTTGCGAAGACGTTGTTGGTGAAATCGATTGCGTGTGTGTTCAGGCTTCGGTTTCAGCGAATCCAGTTCACGCCGGACCTGATGCCTGCGGATATAACGGGGACGGAAATTTTGCAGGACACACCGGAAGGTCGGCGGCTGGTGTTTGTGAAGGGGCCGGTGTTTGCGAACATGGTGTTGGCGGATGAGATCAATCGCACACCGCCCAAGACGCAAGCGGCGTTGCTCGAGGCGATGCAGGAACACCAGGTGACGGCGTCCGGAGTTCGACATCCGCTGGATGAACCGTTTTTTGTGCTGGCGACACAGAACCCGATCGAGATGGAAGGGACCTATCCGTTGCCGGAAGCACAGTTGGACCGGTTCATGTTCAACGTGGTGATTGATTACCTTCCTGAAGATGAGGAGATCGAGGTGATCAAACGGACCACGAGCGAATCGGCGGGAGACATCGAGCCGTTGTTCGACGGGTCGGATGTACTGGGGTTTCAGCAGCTTGTTCGGACTGTGCCTGTGGCTGATGAACTGGTGAGGTATGCGGTGCGGCTGGCGGCGGCGTCGCGCCCACATCGTGACGGCGCGCCGGAGTTTATCAATGATTACGTGACGTGGGGGGCTGGCACACGTGCTGCGCAGTCTCTTGTGCTTGGTGCAAAGGCGCGCGCTTTGCTGCATGGCAGGGTGCATGTAACGATCGCTGATTTGATTGAACTGGCGAAGCCAGTGTTCAGGCACCGAATTCTGCTGAACTATCGTGCCGAGGCGGAAGGCGTCCGGGTCGAGGACATGGTCAAGAGGTTGTTGGAGACGGTTCGGGGACCGTTGAGTTGATGAACACGACGCGGATCCAGTCTTTTGACGTGAAGGCGGGCACGTTGGTGGACCCGCAGGCTCTGATGCGCATTCGCAGCCTTGAATTTCGGGCCCGAGTGGTTGTGGACGGGTTTTGGAGCGGATTGCACCGAAGTCCGCATCACGGGTTCTCCGTCGAGTTCACCGAGTACAGGCAGTACAGTCCGGGGGATGACCCGCGTTATGTTGACTGGCGTGTTTATGCGCGGAGCGACCGGTATTTTGTGAAGCGGTTCGAGGACGAGACCAACATGCGTTGCAATCTTGTGATGGACATGAGCAGGTCGATGTCCTACGGGTCTGTTGGTTACACAAAAGCGGACTATGCTGGGACCCTTGCGGCCACGCTGGCGTGCTTTCTTGCGCGGCAGGGGGACGCTGTTGGCCTTGTAACGTTCGACGAGAGAGTTCGCGACTATCTGCCGGCGCGGCACAGGCATGGTCACCTGCGGCGTTTGATGCTGTTGCTTGAGAGGGACGCAGACGGCGTGCGGACTGATCTGGTTGCGCCGCTGAGGCGGACATCCGAGCTCGTCAGGAAACGGGGCGTGGCGGTCGTGATTTCGGATTTTCTTGCGCCGATCGATCAGATTGAACCTGCGGTGGTGCCGTTGTTGGCGTGCGGACATGAGGTGGTGATGTTTCAGGTGCTGGACCCGGCGGAACTGGCGTTTGAGTTCAGCGAACCTGCTGTTTTCGAGGATTTGGAATCCGGGCGGACTTTGTTGCTGGATCCCGGGGCAGTGAGGCGCGATTACAGGAGCAGGGTTGAAGCACACAGCGATGCTTTGCGGATGGCTTGCGAACGTTGGAACGGGACGTTCTTCAGGGTTACGACGGATCGGCCGATTGAACTTGCGTTGTTTGATTTTCTTACTGCCCGGCATGTGTTGCGACGCCGGCCGCGCCGGGCCGAACGGGTTGGAAGATGAACTTTTTGGCGCCCATATTCCTTGCCGGAGCAGCGGCGGTGGTGCTGCCGGTGCTGTTCCATCTTGTGCGTCAATCGGCGCGGCGGCGGACGTTGTTCAGTTCTCTGATGTTTTTGAAGCCGGCGCTGCCGCGGCTGACGCGGCGGAACAAGATTGACCATTTACTACTGTTGGTGTTACGGGGGCTGATAGTGGTGTTGTTGGCGACGGCTTTTGCGAGGCCGTTTGTTCGTAAGGCCGTGGTTGTGCCATTCGCCGGCACACCAGTGAAAAGGTCGGTCGTGTTATTGGACACGAGTGCGAGCATGCAGCGCGAAGGTTTGTGGGGGGCCGCGTGTCGGCATGTTGAGGCGGCTGCTCAGAGTGCGGGTGCGAATGACGATCTGGCGCTGTGCACGTTTGACGAGGGGATCGTATCGCGGATGAGTTTTGAAGAGTGGCGCAGGACACCGGTTCAGAACCGGCCCGGGCTGGTGCGGGAACGGCTGGCCGGGTTGAAACCTTGTTGGGCGGCGACGCGGCTTGATCGTGCGCTGATTCGAGCAATTGAGATGCTCGAACTGGAGGGGGCGGACGCCGGACGTGCGAGTGCTCGGGAGGTTGTGTTGGTGAGTGATTTTGTCGAGGGAAGTGTGTCGGATGAACTGGCGGGGTACAATTGGCCCAAAGATGTCCGTTTGGTTGCGCATAGAATCACGCCGCGCAATTCGTGGAATGTCGGGATTCATCTGAGTGCGGACACGGTTTCGAGCGGGGCACGGAAGGATGAAGTCACCAAAGTTCGTGTTATTCATGCCGGGATGGGCGGGCTGGGGCAGGTCGAGATTGGTTGGGCGGATGCGAACGGGCGGTTTATGTCTGCGCCGATTCCCGTTGCGGTGGCCGAGGGTCGCGAACGAGTGATTCCTGTGCCCGCGGCGGGAGCGGGGTCGAAGGCGGAGCGGCTGGTTATCAGAGGTGACGCAGACGAGTACGACAACGTTGTGTATGTGGCGGGGCAGGAGCGCGAAACAACGCGGGTGGTGGGGATTGGGCGTGTTACAGAGGGGAGCGGTGTCGGGCCGCTTTACTTTTTAGAGCGTGCTTTTGCTGCGGCGCCGCGTTTGGCCGTTGAACTGAAGGTTTTTGGTCCGGAGGCGCAGATCGAGTCTGATTGGATCGGGGAGGCCGGGCTGGTTGTGGTGACCTGTGGTGTGGAAGCCGGTGTGGCTGAGTTGCTTCGTGAACGGGTGATGCGCGGGGGCACGGCAATTTTTGTTCCGTTGGATGCTGGAGTGGCTGGTGCATTGCGAGAGTTTCCGGGCTGTGAGCGAGTCGTGATGGAAGAGAGCCGGTTTGAACCTTACGGGTTGGTGACTGAGATTGACACCGGGCATCCATTGTTTGCGCCATTTGCGGATGCGCGGTTCAGTGACTTTACCAAGGTCAGGTTTTGGAAATATCGGAGGATCGATCCGCAGACTGTTCCGACCGGGCGGGTGATCGCATCATTTGACAATGGGGATGCGGCAATCATCGATGTGGCTGTTGGGAGCGGTCGGGTACTGATTTTTGCTGCCGGGTGGCATCCTGCTGACAGTCAACTTGCGTTGTCGTCGAAGTTTGTCCCGATGATGCACGCGGCCCTTGAATTAAGCGCCGGATCGGCGCCGGAGAACCGGTGGCGCGTTGGGCAGCCGGTCCCGGTAAGGCAACTTGTGCGATCGAATGACGGGCCGTTGAACATCGTGAAACCCGATGGCAGGACTGTGCAACTGGGGGATGGCGAGAGCATTTTTTCCGAGACTGATTTGCCCGGCATATACACGGTGACGGGCGTGAAACGTGAGATCCGGTTTGCAGTCAACATGGATGCTGCTGAGAGCCGGACGACGCCGATGCAACTTGACGAACTGGAGAGGTTGGGAGCGCGGCTGGCCGACACGGACCGGCCGAGTGCGGTTGCGAGTGTTAACGAAGTAAGACAACGGGATGCGGATGCCGAGTCGCGGCAGGGATTGTGGCGGTGGTTTATTGCTGCGGCGTTGATGATTGTTTTTGTGGAATCTGTTTTGGCCGGGCGTGCCGCTCGGGCGGTTGTTGACCGGACAGCTCAGGTGCAGTTATGAGGGCATTATTGACAAGACGGCTGATTATGGTGGCCGATCGGCGACGTCGAATCCGGTTGGGATTGAGGCTGGCGCTTTGTTGGATTGCCACTGTTGTGGCGGTGCACGTTGGGGCTGCGGTGTTCGGGGCGGTTGGTTATGGGCCGAGTTTTGGGGGTTATGTAGGGGGAGCGATCGGTTTGGCGTGCGCGGTTGTCATGCTGATTAGAGAACGCGGGCGGGGACCAGACCTGCACGGTGCAGCGGTGGAAGTCGAGCGGCGGTTTCCTGAACTGGATTCGAGGTTACTTACGGTGGTCGAAGACCGGAGCGCGATCGAGTGCGAACCTGCTTACTGTGTGCAGCGGCTTGTGGAAGAAACGCTCGAGCACAGTTACAGCAAGGACTGGCGCGAGGCTGTTCCTGTATGGCGTTTGTGGGTGGCGCAGGGGTTGAATTTGTTTGCCCTTGCGTTGGCGGTGCTTGCGGTGTGGAAACTGGGCGCAGGGGCCAGCGGGGTTCGCGTTCCGGTTCTTGGCGGGACACAGCTTGAAGTCTCGCCGGGCGACGTCGAGCTGGAGCGCGGTGACAGCCTTGTAGTCGTAGTTCGGTGCAATGGCAAGGTGCCGGGCGCGGTAGAACTTGTGTTTGTGCAGTTGGAGGAGCCCGAGCAACGGATGTCCATGACAAAGGGACTGGCTGATCCGATTTATGGTGGCACGATTCCGGGTGTCGAGCGTGATCTGGCGTACCACATCGAGTATGACGGACGAAGAACACGTGATTATCGGGTGAAGGTTTATGAGCATCCGCGAGTGGAACGCGCCGACGCGGAGGTTGGTTACCCTGAATACACCGGCCTGCCGCCAAAACGATTTGAGAATGTGCGAACGCTGAGTGCGGTCGAGGGCAGCAGACTCAACCTCGGTTTTCAATTGAACAAGCCTGTCAAGTCCGCGCGTTTGATCCCTTCGCGGCATGGCGGTGAGGCGGTTTTGCTTCGTGTTGAGACGAATGTTGCTGCGGCGAGCATCGAGGGCATGGTTCTGACTTCGAGCCGGACGTACCGGGTTGAACTGCGCGATTTGGACGGGCGAACGAACAAGGTGCCTTTTGAACTGGCGGTGACGGTTCTGACGAATCAGACGCCGCAGATCAAGCTGGTTCGGCCGCGGGGCGACCTGCGACCGTCGCCGTTGGAAGAAATCAAATTTGCGGCTGTTGCAAGTGACGATTTTGGCGTTGTCGCGTACGGCATAGGGTATGCGGTTGCCGGACGCGAAATTCAACACGTCGAGTTGGGGAGGAACGTTCCGGCTCGGGAACGAAGGTCGTTTGAATATTTGCTTTCGCTTGAGGAGTTGAAAGTTGAGCCGGACCAGTTGTTGAGCTGGTTTGTTTGGGTTGACGATATCGGGCCGGACGGTCGGGCACGTCGGACCAGCAGCGACCTGTTTTTTGCCGAGGTCAGGCCGTTTGACGAGATTTTCAGAGAATCACGCACCGGAGGCGAGCAGTCTGACTCGGAACAGCAGGGACAGGGCGGTGAACAGTCGGGCGACGATCCCGGGCGGTTGGCCGAACTCGAAAAACAGATACTGACGGCGACATGGCGGCTGCAGCACGAAGCCGGCATGAGGAATGAAGGTGCGTACCGGACAAATGTGCAAGTGCTCAGGGATGTGCAGTCCGATGTGCTTGAGCAGGCGAAATCGGCGCTAGAGCAGGCGTTTGATCCGCGGATGGCTGTGCTCTGGCATTCTGCGACGACGAACATGGAATCGGCAGTGCGTGCATTGGACCGCGCCTCGAAGGACCGCAATTCCTTGTCCGAGGCAGTGGACTCGGAACGGTCGGCCTACCAGGCGCTTCTGCGGTTGAATCCGAAAGAGTACGACGTGGCGCGACAACAGGCTCGTCGCGGCAACCAGCGCCAGAACAGCCGACAGCAGGCGTTGCAACGGCAGCTTGATCAGCTTGATCTTGCCCGACCGGCAAACCGGTACGAGAGCGAACGACAGGCGCAATCGCCGCTCACGCCCGAGCGGCGCGAACAATTGCAGGCTTTGAACCGGTTGCGTGAGCTGGCCCAGCGCCAACAGGACCTGAACGAACGCCTGCGCGAGCTGCAAACAGCGCTTCAGGAGGCGCGCAATGAAAATGCGCAGAACGAACTGCGCCGCCAGTTGAAGAGGCTCCAAGACGACCAGCAGCAGATGATGGCTGACGTTGATGAGTTGCGCCAAAGGATGGATCAATCCGACCCCCAATCAAACCTCGCTTCAAGACAGGCGCAGCTCGACCAGGTAAGGCGGGACATGGAACGGGCGGCGGATGCAGCGGCTCGAGGTTCGGTGCCGCAGGCTCTGGCCGCTGGAAGCCGCGCCCAGCAACAGATGCAGGAAATGCGTGATGCACTGAGAAGAGAAACCGCCGGTGAACTCGGCGAGCAATTGCGCGAGATGCGCGCCGACGCGCGGGAGCTGGCAAGGAATCAGGCTGATTTGGGGCGCCGACTCGAACAGATGACGTCAAGACCGCCCCGGACCTTGCGTGATCCGCCACAAACGGGCGAATTGTTGAATGGCATGGCGCAGCAAAAGGGTCGGTTGACGAATCTGGTGGACAGAGTGACGCGAGTTTCCGATGCGACGGAACAGTCCGAGCCGGTGGTATCGCGCGAGCTTTATGATGCTTTGCGTAGTTTCACGCAGGCGGATGCCGAGGCAACAAAACAAATGGAACAGGAATTGATCGATCGCGGCTTGATGACGCGCGCACTGTTCGATCGGTTGCGATCGACCGAGCAAAACGATCGTGCCAAATCGCTGGAGACCGCAGCGGAGATGCTGCGTCAAGGGTACCTCAATCAGGCGCAACAGGCTGAGCAGCGTGCCCGGGCCGCGATTGACACTTTGAGTCGGGGCGTCGAGCGCGCGGCTGAGAAAATGCTCGGCAGCGACACCGAAGCGCTCAGGTTTGCCGAAAGGGAATTGGAAGGGTTGACCGGAGAACTTGAGCGGGAGTTGGCCGCGGGTGGCGCTGCGATTACAAACGCACCGGCACAAACCGGCGAAGTTTCGGGGCGTGCCGGGGCCCAACAAGACCAACAGCCGAGGCGGACGGGTGAAAGAGCGGCGGAGACTGTTGACGAGCTCGCGCGAGCTTTGGCGGACGGTACCGATCGGGCCGGAGACGATGCGGAACGCGCGGACAGGGGACCGATCACTGGTCCGGGTTTTGCCCAATGGTCGGATCGGTTGCGTGAAGTCGAGGAAATGGTCGAGCTGCCTTGGGTGCGGGACGAGCTTGCGCGGGCGCGGGAGCGTGCGCGCCAGTTGCGGCGTGAATTCAGGCGTGATTTGAAGAAGCCGGATTGGGCGGTTGTGAAGCTCGAGGTATTGCATCCGCTCGTGGAAGTTCGAAAAGAGATTGCGGACGAACTTGCGCGGCGTGCGCCTGCCGATCGGCTTGTGCCGATTGATCGTGACCCTGTGCCGGCGCGGTATGCAGAGGCGGTGCGCCGGTATTACGAGGAACTTGGAAAATGAGCGCGGCGTTCTGGGTCAACAATGCCGGCATTGGAATGCCGTTGATATGGTTGGCGGGCGCCGGTTTGATTTTGCTGCTGGGTGCGGTTTGGAGTTGTCGGGGTGGGCGTGGTGGGTTGTGGAAAGTCTGGTGTGTGCTGCTGAGGGCCGGCGGGATTGCAGCGTTGTTGTTTTGTTTGCTGGATTTGCAGCGGATGGTGCCGCGGGCAACGCCCGGTGCGAACCTCATTGCCGTTGTCGCAGACAACAGCATGGGCATGCAGGTTTGTGATCGTGGCGAGCAAATGTCCCGTGGAAAACTCATGCAGTCGTTGCTTGACCCGGAGAAAGCAGGGTGGATTGGGGAGGTCGAGGGAGTTTTTGAGCTGCGTCGGTTTACGTTCGATTCACGTCTGCAGAGTGTTCGTGATTTTCGGGAGATGTCGTTTGACGGTCGGGCGTCGGCCATTGGCGCGACGTTGTGCGATGTTTCGAAGCGGTTGAGTGGGCGGGCGGTCGCGGGCATAATCCTTTTTACTGATGGGATTTCAACTGATAACGCCGAGGAGTTGATACGCGGGGTGAGTTTGCCGCCGGTGTATCCGGTGATGATCGGGCGGTCAGGCGGGCTTCGCGACCTTGCGATAAAGAGTGCTCAAGCCAGTCAAACCGCGTTTGAAGATGCTCCAGTGACCTTGCGTGTGGAAGTGACCGCCTGCGGTTGGCGTGGCGAGGAAGTCGTGGCGCGATTGTCGGACGACAGCGGCAGGCCCGTCATGGAGTTTGCCGAGCGCGCCCGGAAGGATCCGGAGATACTCGTGTTCAATTTTCGCTGGCGACCGGAGAAGGCGGGATTGTCTTTTTATCATGTGCAGGTTGGTGGCCGGGCGCAGATGGATTCTGCGGGCGCATCGGGAACTGTCGATGAAGCCACGCTTTTGAACAATGCGCGGACAGTGGCTGTCGAGAGGGGACGCGGCCCGTACCGTGTGTTGTACGTGGGAGGGCGCCCGAACTGGGAGTACAAATTCCTGAAGCGCGCATTGGAGGTGGACGATCAGATTCAGCTTGTTGGCCTTGTTCGAGTGGCTAAGCGCGAGCCGAAATTTGAGTTCATTGGGCGCGCGGGTGAAACTGGGAATCCACTCTTCCGCGGTTTTGGAGATCAGTCACGGGAAGAGACCACGCGATACGATCAACCTGTGTTGCTGCGGCTTGACACGCGGGACGACGCCGAGCTCAGTTCGGGTTTTCCACGCACGCCGGATGATTTGTATGCATACGACGCGGTAATACTGGACGACATTGAATCCGGGTTTTTCGAAGCTGTGCAACATGGCTTGATTCGGTCTTTTGTGGCCGAGCGCGGCGGCGGCCTGCTGATGTTGGGTGGAATTGACTCGTTCGCGGAGGGAGGATGGGGGAAGACGCCCGTGAACGCGGTTTTGCCGGTCTATCTTGATCGAGCAGAGAGTGCGAAGGGGATCGGTCCATACAGGCTTGAGCTCACGCGAGAGGGGTTCCTCGAGTCATGGGCAAGGCTGCGTGACAACGAGAAGGATGAAGAAGCGCGCAGGACTGAGATTCCGGCGTTTGATGTGCTGAACCACGTGGGTGAGCCGAAGCCCGGGGCGACGCTTGTTGCGAGGGCTGTTGACGCCGTGGGACATGAGCACCCGGCAATTGCCGTTCAGAGATTCGGTCGTGGTCGCGTTGCTGCGGTGATGATCGGGGACATTTGGCGGTGGGGGATGCGAAACGCCGAGGCGCGTTTGGACATGGAGAAATCATGGCGCCAGCTTGTACGCTGGTTGACGTCCGATGTGCCACGCCGGATTGAACTTGCGGTCGAGCCGCAATCGGGTGCCGCGCCCGGGACGGTGAGAATTGAAGCGCGGGTGCGCGATGGCCGGTTCGAGCCTGTCGATGACGCGTCAGTGACGGTTGAAATTCAAGCTGTTCCGAATCATGCGGTGTTGCGGACGAACGAAACTGTTGCGGTCGGGCCGATTCGTGTTCGTTCGGAGGCGTCGGATCACGAGTCGGGCCTTTACACGGCCAATTTTGCTGTGCGCGACAGCGGCGCCTACCACGTGACCGCTTATGTTACAAACTCGGTCGGGGCTGAAATTGGCCGTGCTGAAACCGGGTGTAGCATTGACCTCACAGGAGACGAACTCAGGTCGCTCCAACCTGACGCAAGGTTGTTGGCTGCGATTGCGAAGCAGACCGATGGCGAGGTGGTGACGCCTGAGCAGCTTGGGGTGTTGGCGAAGCGGCTGCCTGCCATGCGCGCGCCTGTAATGGAGTCGGTGGCAAAATCGGCGTGGCACACGCCGTGGCTGTTTTTGTTTGCGCTGGGGTGTTTCGTGGTTGAGTGGTGGTTGCGGCGGACACGTGGGTTGCCATGACGGGATGTGAATCGAGTTGTGCGGTTGAGTTGCCTCTGAAGAGGTGTCGGGGTTTTTTTGCGTTGCTTTTGCTGGGGTGCGCATTGGGACATGTACGTGCCGATGCGGTTTTGGTTTCGGGGACTGATTCGCCGGTTGTGATAGTTGTGGTTGGGGCGCCCGGTGCGACCGAGTACGAGACGAACTTTTTGCATCAGGCGTTGCTGTGGAGCAACCTGACCCAGCGTGCTGGCGCCAAACTGGTGCAGATCGGCGGAGACCTTGTGGGTGGGCGATCAGACCTTGATCGATTGCGTCAATCGCTGGCCGATCAATCTCGTGACTCGCGCGCGGCGCTTTGGCTTGTGTTGATTGGCCACGGCACATTTGACGGTGCCGAGGCGCGATTCAATCTGCGCGGTCCCGATTTGACGGCTGACGATTTGGCCGGGATGCTGAAGCCGTTCGAACGTCCGTTGGTGATTATCAACACAACGTCAGCCAGCGCGCCTTTTCTTGCGAAGTTGTCCGGGCGGAATCGAATTGTGATAACTGCCACACGCAGTGGTAACGAGCAGAACTTTGCGCGATTCGGCCTGTTTTTTGTCGAGTCGTTGTCGGATTCATCTGCTGATCTTGACTGTGACGGGGGCGTTTCGTTGCTCGAGGCTTTCCTTGCGGGGTCTCGGCGGGTGGCTGAGTTCTATCGGACAGAAGGACGATTGGCGACCGAGCACGCGCTGCTTGACGACAACGGGGACGGGTTGGGCACGCAGGCCGATTGGTTTAGGGGCATTCGGGCTGTGAAGAAGCCGGATGGCGGCCTTGAAGTCGATGGTGCTCGTGCGTACCATGAGCACTTTGTGCCGCCTCCGGAAGAGACGGCTTTGTCGGTCGAACTGAGAGCAAGGCGTCGAGCGCTTGAACTCGAAGTCGTCCGGCTCAGAGATGCAAGGGCGACGATGTCGGAGGCGGAGTATTTTGACCGGCTCGAGGCGGTATTGCTCGAATTGGCCGAGATTCTGAGACAGGGGCGGTGACAGGCATTTCGGCACGGTCTGTGCTGCACGCGACACCGAGTCTGTGACTGAGAAAACTGTATAGATTTTGCGCAGAGGGATCGAGACACAGGCAGGGAATAGTTGAGAAATGACAAGACGGGGTTGTGGCGAAATCAAAGTGGACCGGCAGTGGTGGTGGGTGGTGGCCGGACTGATCTTGATTTCCGGGTGCAGCACGGCGCATTACCGGCGGTCTGCCGATCGCGAGGTTTACCGGATCATTCAGCAGGTCGAGAACGGCGTGTTTGGTCGAACGAACAAATTCTCGATTGACACACGCTATTCCGGGCGGGACCCGGCGAGCATTGCGCCGGATGAAATAATTGGTGAGCGCATGTCAACGAACCGCCGAATTCTGAACCTCGAGCAGGCTCTTGATCTGGCCATTCGGAACAGCCGGGAGTACCAGAGCCAGCGGGAGCAGCTTTACCTTACGGCGTTGACGCTGACGGGATCGCGATACCAGTTTACGCCGCAGTTTTTCGCAAGGTCGCGTGGGGAAATCAACAGCAGTGTGACCAAGGACAACGTCCGCACCTGGAGCGGGTCAGCGCGAAACACGGTTGGTGTCAGTCAGATGCTCAAGACGGGGGGAAGCATTGGGGCGTCGATCGTGAACGATTTGTTTCGATATTACACGGGCGACCCGCGTCGTTCGGCGGTGAGCACGATTTCGGTTAACCTTGTTCAACCGCTGTTGCAAGGGTTTGGGAAGAACAGCGCTGCAGTTGAGAATCTGACGCAAGCTGAACGTAACGTGGTATATGCAGTGCGTTCGTACAGCCTTTATCAGAACCAGTTTGCAGTGAACATCGTGAGCGATTATTTCAATTTGCTGGGCTTGAAGGATACAGTGCGCAACAATTACACAAACTACCTTCGCCGGGTTGAGACCAGTCAATACCTTGCTGCGCGGGCTGTTGACCGGGTGCGGCAAAGCGAAGTCGATGACGCGCGGACGGCGGAACTTGGCGCACGGATCACCTATATCAACTCGCTGGCTTCGTACCTGAGCGCGTTGGACGCGTTCAAGACAAGGCTCGGCCTGCCGCTGTCGGAAAAATGGTACCTCGACGACATCGACCTGCGCGATCTCGAGTCAGCGGGGCTGATCCCGGTCGATATAGACAGCGAAGCCGCGTTTGGCCTTGCCGTGACAAACCACATGGAAATACTCAACGCAATCGACAGGTTCGAGGACAGCAAACGCAAGGTCCGGGTATCGGCAAATGCGCTCAAGCCGAAACTGAACCTTTTTGCTGATGCAAGCCTGACTTCCGAGGGCGACACTGACTACACGAAGTTTGATCCCGACAAGGTCCGCACCGGGTTTGGTTTTGAACTGGACCTGCCGCTGAGCCGACGCAACCAGCGGAACGATTATCGCGCGACTCTTATTTCCTTCGAGTCACAGTTGCGGTCGCTTGTTTCGACGTTGGACGGTTACAAGGACAGGATAGACCGGGGATTGCGCACGCTCGAGCAGCAGCGGCTCAATTATCTGAACAGGCAAATGGCTCTCGAGGTTGCCCGGCGACGGGTCGAGATGAACCAGCTTTTGCTCGAAGCCGGGCGCGTCCAGATCCAACAGGTCCGCGAGGCGCAAGACGCCCTGATTGCCGCGCAAAACGATGTCACCACAAGCCTCGTGCGTTACCTCCAAACAAGGCTCCAACTTCTTCTTGATCTTGGAGTGTTGAAATCCGATCAGTCGAAATTCTGGCTGGAGGATCCGATTGCGATGATGCGACCCGGCATACGACCGGGCAAATCACCGCTGTACATGCCTGAAGACAAGCTTTTACCGCCAGACCATTACCTTGAACCGGAGCAATGAACTGGAAGAACATTAAAGATGGATTAACCGCGAAATTGCGTGAACGGCCCGTCCTTTTGGTTGTGATTATTGCCGGCGTGATCGTTGCCGCCGGAATGTGGTTTTTCACCCCAAAAGCGAAGGAACCGGCGACTGCGTTTTATGAGGTCCGGCGCAGTGATTTCACAGTCTCGGTCGTTGAAGGTGGCACTTTGACGGCTGTGAACGAGATCAGCATCCGAAATGAAGTCGAGGGCGTCGCACGGATTATTTACATCGTTCCCGAGGGCACGTACGTCAAGAAAGGCGATCTGCTGGTGGAATTGGATTCCGCGCAGGCAGAGGACACTGTAAACCAGCAGAAGATCAGTTACGAGAAAGCAAAATTCGCTTTCAGCAACGCAGTTGCGCAGCTCGAAATCCAGCGCAGCACAACAAACAGCGACATCACGGCTGCGGCGCTGAAGTTGAAGTTTGCCGAGATCGATCTGCAGCGGTTCATTCAGGGGCAGTTGATTGTGGACCAGGTTGAAGCCAGTAACAAACTTGTGTCTGCTTTGGCACAGCTTGCTGTCAGTGAAGAGACTTTCACTTACAGCAGCAACCTCGCCGCCAAGGGATATGAGACCAAGCAACGCGTTGACGCAGACCGGCTCTCCGTGATGAACATCCGCAATTCGGCGATAGTGGCAAGCAACACGATCTGGATTCTTCAGAACTTCGATCACCCGAAATTACGCGAAAGATACGAGTCCGACGCACGCGAAGCACGGCGGGAGCTCGAACGGATCATTCTGCAAAGTGAACGAAAAATCGCTCAGTACGTGGCCGATTTGATGGCGGCATCAAACACGTTTGTTCTGAATGAACGCCAACTCGAACGCGCCGAGCGGAATCTGAACGCGACCAAGATTTATGCGCCGCAGGACGGCCTGGTTGTTTATCCAATGACGGACAGCCGTTTCAGCAGCGAGTCATTGATCGAGGAAGGCGCCACGGTGCGGAACAGGCAGGAACTGATCAAGCTGCCTGACACCTCCAGGATGAAGGTGACTGTCAGGGTCCACGAATCGCATGTCGGGATGGTCAAGCCGGGCCAGGTGGCATTTGTCGTGCTTGACTCGATGCCCGATCAGCGGTTTCAGGGGTATGTTGACAAGGTTGCTTTGTTGCCTGACACGCAGGCGCGATGGGGAAATCCAAACCTGAAAGTGTACAAGACGGAGATTATTCTCACAGATTTGCCGCTTGATGTTAAACCGGGCGTGTCGGCCAGAGCCGAAATCCTCATCACAAACATCGCCAACGCACTGTCGGTCCCAATACAGGCCGTCACCACTCTCAAAGGCAAACAGGTTTGTTATGTGGCCGACGGCAACAAAGTAACGCCAGTGCCTGTCCAGGTCGGCATGTTCAATACCCGCTTCATCGAAATAACATCGGGATTGAAAGAAGGCGACCGCGTTTTGCTGTCGCCGCCGTTTGATACACAGGAAAAGGACCTCGAAGGCGCAGTATTGGCGGCAGAAGAACGAAGCCGAATGCAGGTAACCAACCGTGTGCAACCATCTGCCATGTCTGCGTCACCGCCGGGCATGCCTGCGTCGGCAACGAACGGCCATGCCAGAGCAGCAGGCGTTGCTTCTGCCCAGCGGCCGGAAGTTGCAACAAGCAGTACGCCCAACGGCCAGCAGAGTTCCGACAACCGGAACCGCCCGCCGAGGTTCAACCGAGAGGAAATGCTCAAAGAGTTTGACAAGAACGGCGACGGTGAACTCGACGAGAATGAACGTGAAGCGATGCGCACTGCTTTGGCTGCCAGATTCGGTGCCATGGGAGGTCCTGCCGGCCCCGGCTTCAACAGGGAAGAAATGATGAAACGATTTGACAGCAATGGAGATGGTGAGCTTGACGAGACAGAACGAGCTGCGATGCGCGAGGCGATGCGCGCCCAAGGTGGGGGACAGAGAGGGCGTCAGGACAGGGCACCCGGCAATGCGGATGGCCGGCAGAGAGACATTCAACAGAGAGATTCCACTGGCAGACCCGGCGGCGGTGAAGGCGCGGCCCGAAACCGGTCATCAAGGGACCGTAGCCTTCCGCAAGGTGAGTGATCCCAATGTCAGACCGCGTCAGAATGACGATGCACTCGGATGAAATCATTCGCCTTGAAGGGGTGCACAAGACCTATTCGCTCGGCGACGATGTGACGGTTCATGCTTTGCGCGGTGTTGACCTGACAATTAGTGCCGGGGATTACGTCGCGATTATGGGACCCTCCGGTTCGGGCAAATCAACGCTGCTGAATCTGCTCGGATGCCTTGATCGACCGAGCACCGGCAAGTATTTCCTCGGGGGCGAGGATGTGTCGAAGATGGACGACGACACACTTTCCGAGGTTCGCGGGAGGCGGATTGGTTTTATTTTCCAGAGCTACAACTTGATAGCTCAGCTTACTGTCATCGAGAATATTCAGGTGCCGTTGCTTTATCAAGGGAAAGACATTCGACAGTACCATGACAGGTGCGTGCAGTTGGCTGAGCTGGTTGGACTGGGTGACAGGTTGCATCACCGGCCAAACCAATTGTCCGGAGGACAGCAGCAGCGCGTCGCAATCGCAAGGTCGTTGATCAATGATCCGCTGATGATTCTTGCTGACGAGCCCACGGGAAACCTTGACTCGAAGACGGGCCAGGAAGTGCTCGAACTCATCGACAGGCTCAACAAGGACGGGAAAACCATCGTTCTTGTGACGCACGACGACCGTGTTGCGTCCCGTGCGCACCGTGTGATCCATATGAAAGACGGAGTTATCGACCGTCAGGTGACGCTCAAAGACCGAAAGAACAGCACAGCCAACTAGATGTTGCCAGGTATGTTTACGTTCCAGTTTGTCAGCACTGTGCGGCTCGGCATCAAGAGCCTGATGCTCCACAAGCTGCGTTCGTTTCTGACGATGCTTGGCATCATTTTTGGTGTCTGTTCGGTGATAGCGATGCTTGCCATCGGTGAGGGCGCCTCGCACGCTGCCCAGGAAGAAATCAAGAAACTCGGGAGCAACAACATACTCATCCGCAGCCTCAAACCTGCCGAAGAGTCTCGCGAGGCAGCAGCGGGCGCGCGGCGCATGGCGATCAAGTACGGCCTCACTTACGAAGACGCGGCAAGATTGCATTCGACGATTCCCGGCGTGAGGCAGGTTGTGCCGATGCGAATCATCCGCGAAAACGTCCGGTTCAGCCGGAATGAAGTGCCCTGTCAGGTGATCGGGACGTTGCCTTCGTATCCGGAGGTTGTCGGTGTGGACATTGTCCGCGGGCGGTTTTTGTGCCAGTTGGATGAACTTCATCAGAACAATGTTTGTGTGATCACGGTTGGGCTTGCCCGGCGTTTGTTTCCATATCAGGACCCGCTCGAGCATTCAGTGAGGATAGATGCTTTTTATTATCAGGTGATTGGCATAATTCGTGAGAAAAACATGCCGGAACAGCGCACACAGGCCGGCAGGATGGAAGGCGAGCCGTTGGACAACAACGTTTATATACCTCTCTCGACATCGCGAACGCGCTTCGGTGAAGTCTTGATTCGGCAGGCTGCCGGCAGCTTCCAGGCCGAAGAGGTCCAGCTCCACCAGGTAACCATTCAGATGAAGGACCTTGCAGCGGTCGAGACCGCCGATTCGCAAATCAACACCATGTTGAAACGTTTTCACGAGCAGAAAGATTACGAGGTCATTGTGCCGCTTGCCCTTCTGCGGGCTGCCGAACGAACCAAACGCACGTTCAACGTCGTGCTGGGATCCATCGCGGCGATTTCCCTTCTGGTTGGTGGCATTGGCATAATGAACATAATGCTTGCGACCGTGACGGAGCGTACGCGCGAGATCGGAATCCGACGCGCTTTGGGCGCGAAACGGCGTGATATTACAACTCAATTCCTTGTCGAGACGGTGGTTCTTTCGGTTGGCGGCGGACTTGTTGGTGTGTTGCTTGGCATTGTGACTCCTTACATCGTTTCGCATTTCAGTGAGCTGAAGACCATCGTCACAGTCTGGTCGGTATTCATCGCGTTCGGCATTTCCGGTGCGGTCGGGATAATATTCGGACTTTATCCTGCAACTGCCGCTGCCAAGCTCGATCCGATCGAAGCTCTCCGGCACGAATAACTGGCAGGCTTCAGCCTGCGCCTGACATGCACGGATTCTCCAAGCGCTTCGCGATTGCCCGCGCGCATGACGGGCGCGCTCGTGCGCCTGCGCCGCGCTGATACGATTGTGGAAAAAAGCAACCCGCCGACAGGACTTCCGAGCCCTGCCGGCGGGTACCAACCCAAGTAACCTAACCAACCAGGCAGCCGGTCACCCGACTGCACCACATAGAAATAGCGATTTTCGTGCCAACTTTTGGTTGATGCGGATACCTCATGGGCGAAATCACATTGCCGAACTCAGTGAAGGGCGCGGCGAGAGGAAGGATCGCAGGCGGTCGCAACGGATTGTCTGAAGCATGTCCCTTATTATCAAGCACTTGCGACTGAGATTTCACACTGCCTTTGTTGCCGGGTTACTCGGCGTACTTGACGTTGCAACCGTATGGTTGGGTTTCTGGAGTCGGCACTGGTTTCCCGACGAGCAACGCTTCGATTGCTGCTTTGACGAAATTTCGCGCAGTGCGTGGATCTCCACTACTTGCGGGGCGGTCGTCGATTGCGCCCTTATAAACCAGGACGCCTTGTTGGTTGATTACGAACATGTGTGGCGTGGTTTTCATGCCGTAGAGCTTGCCGATTGTGCCGGCGTTGTCGTCGATCCATGCCGTTGCTTTGATGCCGAAATCTGCGAACTCTTTTCGTGCAGCTTCGGGTTTGCGATATGACGGATGTTTGGCGTTGACGGAGTTAATGATGAGCCAGACGACGCCTTTGCTGACGGCCGACTGTTGGAGGCCCTGCATTGCGCCTGTTTTGTAATGGTTTGCGCAGAACGGACAATCGGAATTGTAAGCTTCAAGTACGACGATTTTGCCTTTGTAATCGGTGAGTTTGTGAGTTTTTCCGTTGATATCCGTTCCGGTGAAGTCCGGGGCAGGTTGGCCTACTTTGGCATCACCAAGCGCGACGAAAGCGCACCACAATCCCGCAACTGCTGACAACACTCTTGTTTTCATTTTTCTGTCTTTCTCGAACGGGTTTTGAAATTCAGCGTTTTTCGCTACGAGCCCGATCGATGATTAGATTAGCGCATTGGAGGTGATATTCAAATTGTAGCCGTTCATTTTCCCGCAAGTTCCAGAGCTTCAAGCACAAGCCCGGGTGTTAGAACGGTCGGCAGTACAATTGGTGGTTGATCGGTACGCCGCGGGTACACGACAACAAGGGGGACACCGGCGCGTCCGTGTTTTTTCAGTTCGGCGGTGATCTCGGGATTTGGGTCTGTGTTGTCTGCTTTGAAAGCGACGGCGTTGATGAGCCGGAGCTTTTCGCGGACTTCCGCGGTTTCAATTGCGAATTTCTCGTTTGATTTGCAGGTCAAACACCAACGGGCGGTGAAATCCACCAGAACAGGGCGACCTTCTGCGCGGGCTTTTTCGACCGCTTCCCTTGACCATGGTTGCCAGTCGATTCCGCCTTTTGTGTTTTGGCGGGCGGTTGCTGTTGCGGGAAGTTTGTTCAGATGCCGCCAATCCAAAGGCCCTTCAAGGATTGCTGCGCAACCGGCCATGCAGAATAGAATTGCGATGCGTGGGCCGATTTTGCGTTGGCTGATGCTGCGTTGGACAAACTCGCCCCAAACCCATGCTGCCACTCCAACCAGCACAAGCAACAAGCCCAGCCAGAGTATCCCACCGTCGCCGAATGACGGAGCGGTCAGATCAAACAGCCAAACTGCTGTGGCGAGCATCGGGAAACCCATTGCGACCTTGAACCGTTCCATCCACGGGCCCGGCTTGGGAAGGAATTTCAACCATGCCGGTTGCCAGCTAAGAAGGACGTAAGGCGCTGCAAGGCCGATCGCCGCCGAGGCAAAGATCAGCAGAATCACGGTCGATGACGACTGCGCAAAAGCGAATCCGAGTGCTGCTGTCAGGAACGGCGCTGTACAGGGGGTTGCAAGAGCCGTTGCCAACACGCCGTTTGAGAAGGCCCCGAGCGCACCTCCTTTCTTGGCAAGGCTTGACGCGGCGCCGGGAACCGTGGCGCCGAGACCAACCTCAAAAAGCCCGAACAGGTTGAGGGCGACCAGTGTGACGACGAGTAACAGAGCGAACCGGAAGTAGGGGTTTTGCATTTGCATTCCCCAACTGGCGGCGCCACCGGCTTTTTGCACGGCAATAACAATTCCCGCCAAAACAAGAAATGAGAACACGACCCCAAGCCCGTACATCAAACCCATCTTCCTTACGCGTGCGGGCGATTCTTTGCTTTGCTGGACGAACCCGAGTATTTTCAACGAGATCACAGGGAGCACGCATGGCATGATGTTCAGAATCAACCCGCCCAGGAACGCCAACCCCAGCATCGCGATCAATGCGCCAACGCCGGGCGCGACACGTGTGGTGCCGGATGCGGCAGTTGGTTGAGTTGTGGTTTGGGTGGTTCTTGCCGAAGATGCTGGTTTGAGTTCGACCTCGACTGCGACGGGGTTTCCCCGGTCTTTGCCGGGGCGCCACAGAATGCCGGTCAGAGTCTGGGGCAAACCGGCGCCGTACAGTTTTACCTGTTTCAGCAGTCGGGTTTCGCCTTTGGCAGTGGTTTCCAATTGGACTGCGGGCAACACTTCGACGCCGTCGATTGGGTAAACAAGGAAATTGGCTGGCTGGATATTGGTGTTGGGGGCGACGATGATGGCGAGCTCGTGTAGGTTGTCTGCCGGGTTTTGATTCCAGTATGATGTTACTTCGAGGTCGGGATATCTGCGAGGGATTCGTTTCAACCAATCGTTGATTTGGTCGGCATCCGGAGACGCGCGTCGTTCAGTGGCGATTTCCAGTCGGGTTTTGGTGGTGCTTTCACCGGGGACGCATTCCTCGTAGCATTCCAGCCAGTCAACTTTTGCGGTGACTTCGCATTGGCCAAGGGTTGCGTTGCTGGAGACAGTCAATGGAACGATCAACATTGTTTTGCCGTGATAGACATAAGTGGTGAGCCCGCCGGCCACGTGTTCTTCCGGCGGGGGCCACATGATGTCGCCGGCGGTTATGAAGGAGGGCAGAGTCCATTCGATTCTTGTTGCGGCGCCGGATTCACCGGGGTTGCGCCAATAGGTGTGCCAGTTGGGGGCGCTTTCCATCACAATGCCGGCAAGGACTGTGTCGCCCGGGCGCGCGGCGGCGGCGCTCAGCACAAGGTTGACCGACGTGTTGGGTTGTGCCTGCGTTATCGAGGTTAGGGCAAACGCAACTGCGGCGGCTGCGGCGACAAGCAGCGGGAGTCGCCTTTGTTCTGGTCGCGGGCGGTCAGTGAAAGTGGTTGTTTGACAAAACATTCTCTCGAACATCACGGGGGAATGGTAGCCCAACAACTGTGAGTTCGCCAGCCAACGAAACGCGGCCTCAATTCGGCGAGAACCGGTTGGACATTGCGGCGCCGCGTGGATGGACGGTCCGAAGCAGGGCCTCGCTGATTTTGCATTGTCAAATCGGGACCGACACGTTGGTCTTGATTTGGCAACAGCGAGTTGTCAAAGTTGGCCATGGCAAGTCATTCAGAGTGGACCGATCTCGACGGCAGGTTTTATCTGCCGGCTGATGAGTTTTTTTCTGCGCATCCGCATTTGGCGTTGACGTACGACGACGTTACGTTGGCGACGCGGTATTCGGAGGTGCTGCCCAGTCAGACTGTTTTGGCAACAGAACTTGCGGAGGGGCTGCGGCTCAATGTCCCGATCATTTCGGCTGACATGGACACTGTCACCGAGTGGCGCATGGCAACTGCGATGGCGTTGAACGGCGGACTGGGGCTGATCCACTATAACATGTCTGACGAGGATCAGCTTGTTGAGGTCAGCAGGGTGAAGAATCACATATTGGGGTTGATCCAGGAACCGGTGAAGGTCACGCCCGATTTGCGCATTGGTGATGTGCTGAAAATGATCGAACGTCACAAGTTCAATTTCAGCACTTTTCCGGTGGTTGACGCCCAGAATCGCCTTGTCGGGTTGTTGCCCGGGCACGTCGTGAAGCAGCGCTATGCGCAACGCAAAGTCGCAGAAGCGCTCACGCCACGTCCGCAGGTCCAGACAATCCACGAAAGCGAGTTGGGCAACGATCCGATAAGCCGCGCGGACCGGTTTTTCACCGATCATCCGGGGATACACAAGTTGTTGGTTGTGGACAGCGAAGATCATTTGCGCGGTTTGTTCACACTGAGTGACGTTGAAAAAATCACGCTCGAGCGCAAGTCGCAGTTCAAGGCTGCTCGCGATGCGCGGCTGAGGTTGTTGTGTGGCGCGGCGGTGTCGGCAACACGGAATGCGTTTGGCGAGCTGGACCGCAAGCGGATACTCGGCCAAGTGGGCGCGCTGGTCGAGCGCGGCGTGGATGTCGTAGCGGTATCGACCGCCCATGGCCACAGCAAGGGCGTTGGAGACGCGGTCCGGATGATTCGCGATGCATTTCCATCGCTGCCGATCATTGCCGGGAACGTCACCACAGCCGCCGGGGTCGAGTACCTTGCCGATTGCGGCGCGAACATCATCAAAGTGGGGCAGGGGCCGGGATCGATATGCACGACGCGGATTGTTGCGGGGGTTGGCGTGCCGCAGTTGACGGCGCTTTATGTGACGTCGCGGGCCGCTGCGCGAAAGGGTGTGACAATCCTTGCCGACGGTGGGATCACGAAGTCGGGTGACATTGTCAAAGCTTTGACGCTTGCGCATGCTGTTGTTTGTGGCGGGTTGCTTGCGGGGTGCGATGAAGCGCCGGGCAACGTCGTGACCATCGAGGGAAAACGGTACAAGGAGTACAGGGGGATGGGCAGCCTTGCGGCAATGAAAGCCGGTTCTGCGGCGCGGTACGGGCATCAGTCGTCGCCCGCACGGAAGATCGCTGCCGAAGGCGTCGAAGCGCTCAAGGAAGCGTCGGGGCCGCTTGATTCGGTCCTGATGCAACTTGTGGGTGGGATTCAATCTGGGATGGGTTACCTTGGCGCTGTTAATTTGAAAGAACTGCGTGAGAAAGCGCGGTTCATCCGGGTGAGCCCTGCGGGGCAGCGCGAGGCGGGTCCACACGACATTGTTGAGATTAAAGTGGCCGGGTAGCGGCACAAGGGGTAAGAGCAGAGAGATTGGCGGCAGGCCGATTTTTGCTTGGAAGCTGGTGGGAATTGTGAGCCGCGAGTGTTGGTTTGTTGTTGGCAAAGCAAGACCGTGATGCTGGCTGCGACGTCGATGTTTTTGTGGCTTTGCTGGGAGAACTCAAACACCTCTTGCAATGCCGACGATGGCGGGGGCAGAATCAATGTTATGCAGTCACGAGCGAGTTGTTGGAGTTGTCGGTGCAAAAGAACAGGCGGGCGCCGCATGAGGTTGGCGTCGTTTCTTTAAGGCGGATTGGAAGGGGCTATGTCAACGCGCTTTAAAGGAATGTTCTGCAGACCGCGTTCGAGTCGGTGCGCTTTTACTTTGATCGAACTGCTGGTTGTAATTGCCATTATTGCGATTCTGGCTGGGATGCTGTTGCCGGCGTTGGGGCGGGCCAAGACCAAGGCGCAAGGTATCGGCTGCATGAGCAACCTCAAGCAGTTGCAGGTGGCATGGTACATGTACACCCAGGACAACAACGACAGGTTGCCCGGGGTCAGCGGCGGGTCATTTGCGGGGTCGAACACGTGGGTATCCGGGTGGCTGGATTTCAGCAACAACAATCCGGACAACACGAACACTCTCTATTTGACCGAGGCCAGGTTTTCGCAGATTGGGCCGTATGTGCAAACTCCGGCGGTGTATCGATGTCCCGCCGACCGCAGCATGGCGCCGTTCGGGGCGAAGTCGTTGCCGCGCGTGCGAAGCGTGTCAATGAACTGTTGGATGAACTACCTGTTCGATGTGGACATTGGACAGGACAGATATGTTATCTTCAGGAAATACTCGGACATTCTGGCGCTTGGACCGTCGATGGCGTGGGTGCTGATCGACGAACGCGAAGACAGCATCAACGACGGCCTTTTTCAGACCGACCTGAAGGATCGGGGGGCGGCTGCTCGAATTGTTGACTATCCGGCCAGTTATCACAATGGGGCGGCGGGCATTCTTTTTGCAGACGGGCATGCTGAAATCAAAAGGTGGCGCGATCCGCGGACGACCCCGCCGATAAAGAAAGGAACCCCGATCACCCTCAATGTGCCGTCGCCGAACAATCCTGATGTGGCGTGGATTCAGGAGCGGTCGAGCATCCCAAAATAGGCAACAGACGGGGTTCCCGGGGCCGTAACCCGGAGGATGCAATTGGTCAAAGTGGCGCGCTCCCGGCGCGGTTGGTTTTTCCAGCGGGCTGGCAGGAGCGCGGCCATGCCTGGCCTCCACCAGCCGGTAAAGATTCGGTCGCCGGATTAGCGTTATCGAAACCGGTGTAGCATCGGTCGTCGGATTGATGCGCCCGGGGGCGGGTGCGCTGTTGGAAGAGGCGAAACGCCCAACGTGCAGTGCTCAACGTTCAACGCTCAAAGTTCAACGCTCAGCGGGGTGTGACGGAGCGGTATTCCTGCAACCGGCGCAGTTGGCACGAGATGACCGTTCGGCTGCTGCCCTGCGCTGAGAATATTTGAAATGACATCTGAACGATGGAATGGTAAGAATGTTTCCACTGACATGAACCGAATTCGACGACGCAGTTTTCTCGGGCGGGCCAGTCTGGCAGTTGCAGGGGTTGGTGCGATTGGGTTGCCGCAGATTATTCCATCACGTGTACTGGGGGCTTCGTATTCGCAGCCCAGCGCCAAGGACAGGTTGAATATCGCGCATATAGGAGTTGGCGGCATGGGCAGTGGTCATCTCGGCTACATGCTTGCCCGGCAATCCCGGGGCGATGTGAATGTTGTGGCGGTGTGTGACGTTGATGAGAACCGTTTGGCTGCCGCGGTGAAAAGCACCGGAGGAAAAGCCACGCCGTACCGCGATTATCGGTACATCCTCGATCGGAAAGACATTGACGCGGTGGTGATAGCGACGCCGGATCATTGGCATGCGGTACAGACAGTTCACGCTTGTGAGACCGGAAAGCATGTGTATGTCGAGAAACCCGCCTGTTGCACAATCGAAGAAGGCAAAGCGATGGTCCGGGCTGCGCGCGAGAACAAGATTTGTGTCCAGGTTGGCTCGCAAGGCAGGTCGCAGCGCGAGGCTTTCCTTGCACACCAATACATAGCCAACGGCATGATTGGCAAAGTCCACACGGTCAAGTGCTGGCATTATGCAACGCCATCCGACGACAATCCGGTGCCCGACAGCGATCCGCCGCCCGAGCTTGACTGGGATTTGTGGTTGGGGCCGTTGCCATGGCGCCGGTTTAATCAGCGTTATTTGCACGGTGTTTTCCGCTGGGTGCTTGAATCCGGTGGCGGACAGATTCGCGACCGCGGCGCGCATGTGATGAGCAATGCGCTCCATTTCATGAACGCCGACAACACCGGGCCGGTGTCGATAGAAACCAAAGGACGCGTGCCCACGCGCGGGCTTTGGGACAGCGCCATCGAGATGGAAGTGACCTACCAGTTCAAGAACCCTGACTGGACGCTTATTTGGGCGCAACCGGGAGAAATGGTGCCGTACTTTGACCGCGAACGCGTGAAACGCGAAGGCATTCGCGAGGGTTACGGAGCGGTGTATTATGGCGACAAAGACAAATTGGTTGTCTGGGTCGGGGACGGCCAGGTTTACACCGAGAAAAAAGCAGTCGAGTTTGTAAAACCGCCAGGAGGCGTCGATGTCCCGAAAAGCCCGCGATTCGACCACCACGAAGACTGGTTCGAGGGGATCAAGACAGGCCGGAAGACAATCATGAACATCGAAGCCGGAGTGGCCACGGCGTTCCTTTGTGTGCTCGGCAACCTTTCGCTCATCGTGGGCCGAAAACTCAACTGGGACCCGGTCAAACAGGAGATTATTGGAGACGAGGCTGCGCGTCGTTTGATGAGCCGTCCGCAGCGGTATCCGTATGTGCTTTGAGACCCGGGCTGAGACAGACTCTCTGCGTTTATGAAAACTGAATCGATTGTTAAGACAGCGGCAGGCGTTGGGATGGTCGCGGCGAGCATTGGCAACGCTGCGGATTCAACAGCGGTGAGCGAATTGATCGCCAGGATCAGAAGCAAGGATGACGCGGTGCGTGGTCCGGCATGGCAGGGTGCCGGGCCCGTTGGCGCGCCGGCAGTCGGGCCTCTGGCTGACGTCATGTCTGATCCGGACTTTGAAATCGCGCGTTCGGCCAGGCGCGCGATCGAGCGAATCGTCAGGCACGCAGGACGCCCCGGTGCGGACACCGAACGAAAAGCGGTCCAGGAGGAACTGGTGAAACTGCTGAAGCACTCGAATGTCAACGTGCGCCGGCTTGCAGCATGGATGCTGTCCGAGATCGGCGACGACAACGCGGTTGCGCCGATGGCAGAGCTGCTGGCAGACGTCGAGGCGCGCGAGGATGCGCGATGCGCACTAACGCGCATCCCGGGAGACAAGGCAACCAACGCACTCCGAAAAGCCATCGAGACCGCACCCGAGGAGTTCAAGTTCGCGTTGGCCGATTCGCTGCGCGCACGGGGGGAGAAAGTTTCCGGTTACCCGACCAGGAAACTTGTGCCGACGAAACAGACTACCGTCAAGGCGGAAGGTTAGCCAATCGCCGCGCCGGACCTGACAGGGAAATCTCATCGGTTTATCGGTGCAATGTGCCTTTAGCTTCATTCCGGTGAGATTTCCGGCTCAGAGAGGACGTTGGTAAATGCGGTAGGTTTTGTAAGTGTGCCCGCCGCAAACCTCGATGACTCTGCGCATTCTGATGTTGTCTTCCAGAATCCATGAAGCTTCTGCGGCGGTGAACCCGATTTTGAATCCGACCTTGAGTCCTTCGGACAACATGAGCGATTCGAGTCCGCGATTGCGATAGCCTTGTTTTACGCCGAGGGTGACTACGCGGCAGAATTTCGGGAGGCGCCAGCCGAGCATTTGCGGCAGGAGATTAAGTGCGCGTGGCGTGAGGAGCCGACCGCGAAGAGGTTTGATTGCCTGATTGAAGTCGGGCAAGGCAAGGAGGAACGCCACTGGTTCGGTCGGGGACTCGACCACCCAGACAAGGCCCTCGACGAGCAGCGGTTTCAGTCGGTCGGCCATGAAATCTATTTCTGCATCTGTCATTGGGACAAACCCCCAGTTTTTTTCCCAGGCGGAATTGTACACTTCTTTGATGAGGTTGATGTCGCGGTCGAGGCTTTGTTTTGTGACGGCGCGGGCGGTGAGGTCGGGGTTACGACGGCGTGTTTTTTCAGCGAGCCTTGCGAGCCGGTCGAGTGGAGTTTTCGAGAGTGGGACGATATAGGCCACGAGGTCTTTTGCTTTGGCGAAACCGGCGTGTGTTACGAGGTCGGCGTAGTACTTTGGATTGTAGGGCATCATGAAAGTAGGCGGGGAATCGAATCCATCGACCAGCAGGCCGCACTCGTCGTTGGTTGTGAGGTTCATTGGGCCGAGGATTCGTTTCATGCCCTTGTTGCGGGCCCAATTGATGGCGGCGTCGAACAGGGCGCCGCTGATTTCCGTGTCATTTATGGCTTCGAAGAACCCGAAGAACGCTGCCTGATCGGCGTGGAAACTGATGTAGTTGTGATCGATCAGGGCCGATATTCGGCCCACGTCGGCGCCGTTGCGCGTGGCGACCCACATCTGGATTTCCGCGTGTTGGAAAAGCGGGTTCTTGGGTTCAAATACCTTCTTGAGGTCATAGAGCAGCGGCGCGACCCAGTTCGGGTCATTCTCGTAAATACTGTAAGGTACGGTCAAAAAACGGAGGATATCCCCTCGCTGTTGTTTGAGTGGCAAAACATCAAAACTACGACTCATGCGCCCGGAAGTGTGCTTTTGATCTTCGACAGCGTCAAATACGGAGATTAAATACGGAGATTTTTCGGCAACCGCTTGGTTTTGATCAAGGCGCTACCACTCGGTAGAAACGGCACTGCTGTTGGTTAGATAGTGGAAGGTCGATCTGTATCAATTCACCTGTACTCACCACGGTCGTCAGCAGCGACCAATGCACAAGGTCGGCTGAAGTTTCGACGAACAGCGTTTTGCCTTCGTGGCACAGCACTTGTAACCGAAATTCACCCGACGATGCCATCTGAGCCGCAAGCCTGATTGCTTGGCCGGGGCCAACGACAACGTTGAAGCTGACCGTGTCGCTGAGCTCGGGGACTCCGTTGTCGGTCACACGCACGGCGAATTTGTTGGTTGTAGATTCGAATGCGTGGCTCGGTGTCCATGTGAGGATGCCTGTAATTGGATCCAGAACTGCGTCTCCAGGGGCTGGCGTTGCAAACGAATACGTCAGCGTGTTGGGTGGCAGATCCCCGTCAGTTGCTGTTAGCCGAACGGTCAATGTTTCCCCGGGCCCAATGATTTGATTGGGTACCGGTTCAAGCACAGGTTTTTGATTCACCTCGCGGACGCTACATTTGAAACTTGTCGTGGCATCGAGGGGTGGCAAGCCATTGTCCGTGACACGCACCGTGATCAGGAGCGTTCCCGGTCCTTGCTCTTCGGTTGGGCGCCAATAAAAAGCACCGGTGTCTTTGTGGATCAGTGCGCCGTCAGGAGCATCTTGGCCAAGCACAAAACTTAACGTGTTGCCTGGCACGTCAGGATCAGTGGCAGTAACTGTAAACGTCAGCAACTCGCCTTCATTGACGGTGCGATCCGGAATCGCCGCCAGAGTCGGTGCCCGATTGACCTCGTTGACTGTGACCTTGAACGTTTTGCTGTCACTCAACGGCGGATTGCCGTTGTCGGTGACTTTGACCGTAATTGTGTAAATGCCCGGCCCCTGTTCCTCGGTGGGTGTCCACGTAAACAGGCCGGTGGTTGGGTTGATTCCGGCTCCTGCCGGAGCGGTTTGGAGGCTGAAACTCAGCGCCTGGGCTGGCACATCGGTATCGTTTGCCGTGATAGTGAAGCTGAGCAATTCTCCTTCGTTCACAGTGCGATCGTCGATCGCCGCCAGAGTCGGGCCGCGATTGACCTCGTTGACTGTTACCTTAAACGTTTTGCTGTCGCTCAACGGCGGATTGCCGTTGTCGGTAACTTTGACCGTAATGGTGTAAACGCCCGGCCCCTGTTCCTCGGTGGGAGTCCACGTGAACAGGCCGGTGGTTGGACCTATCGCCGCACCGATTGGGGCTCCATCAAGGCTGAAGGTTAATGTCTGGCTCGGAATGTCAGGGTCAGCCGCGGTCACAGGAATCTTGATCGACGAGCCTTCGGCGACAAGATAAAAGCCCAAGTTGCCCAATGTGGGCGGAGCGTTTATCTCGTTGACCGTGACCGAGAAAGTGGTGTCGGCACTCAAACATGGAGTTCCATTGTCAGTGACGCGAACGCTAACTTTGTATGTACCCGGCCCCTGTTCTTCTGTGGGCGTCCAATTAAACACGCCGTCCTTTTCGCCGATTGATGCTCCTTGTGGTGCCTCGACCAGTGCGAACGAAAGCTCTGAAACCGGCGTATCCGGGTCGGTAGCCGTGACCGTGAGCGTCAACGTTGCCAACTCGCTCACGACCTGATCAGGAACTGTTGTGATTGCCGGTCGAGCAACAAACCGCGCCGTCACGGTTTTGTCGCTGTCCATCCTCAGCGACGCGGGTGTATCCGATCCGCTCAATGCACCGGACCAGCCTGCGAAAATCCAGCCTTCCTCTGGCACTGCCGTTACCTCCACCGTTTCGCCCGGGGCGTATTGAGCTTTGGCTGGTGCCACCACGACCGAGCCCTGGCCGACAACATTGACAGTCAGCAGGTAACCCGGTTTTGGAGCAAAGTTGGCCACCACGGTCATATTCGTAGTAACGGTGACGACCGCAGGGTTTGCCAGGCCGGTAATGTCGCCGCTCCAGCCGGTGAAAACGTGCGCATCGTCGGGTAGCGCGGTAATGGTGACCTGTTCGCCGTCGTCGTAAAGCAGTCGGTTCGGGTTTCGCTCTACCGTGCCTCCGGCGGTGGTTTCGACGTTGAGTGCCCACGGGGCGAACAGTTGCACCGATCTCAAGATGGCGCCGTTTTCGCCGACGGCAACCCATGTGCTGGCGCCAAAAGCGACGTCGTAAAGCACCGGGAAATCGCCTGCCTCTTCCAAGACCCAATCAGAGCCGTTGGTCGATACCAACACCACTCCGCCTGTCATGCCGCTTCTGACGCCGCCGACGAGCACGAACCGTCCGTTGGCGAAGCTTGCACCGGCAAGGTGGCCGTTTGGCTCCGGTAGAGGCACGGGGACGGTCTGATCCCAATCAACCAAATTCGTCGATTTCAAAATTATTCCTCCCGCGCCGCCCACGAGCCAGACACTGTTTCCGTAAGCGGTCATTGGCACGCCGTTTGTCGTGCCCGAGTTTTGAACTGCCCAGTTGATACCGTCGGGGGAACTTGCAATGAGCCCCAATGTGCCTGAGGCAACGAAATAGCCACCTCCGTAAGTTACGTCTTGGAAATGGTTCGTGGTGGCCACGGGGCGCAATGTCCACGGAGTTTCACCGCACAGTGAGGTGAGGATTGTGTTGAAGTTGCCGACAACCACACATGTTTCGCCGGCAAACGCGACGTCTGTCAAATGCGCAGAGACACCGGACGGGTTCATCTCCCAATCGATGCCGTTGGTGGACGTGAGAATCACGCCGTTATGGCCGGCAACGACGAACTTGCCGCATCCGTATTTCAGACCCCACAATGTCTCGGTAGTTGGGGTTGGCCGTTGGGTCCAAACCAGGCCATCGGGCGAAGTCAGCACTGTCCCGTTTGCGCCTACCGCGACGAAAATGCCGGCGCCGTATTCGACGCCCCACAGTCTGCCTGTAAATCCACTCGGCAATAAGGCCCACTGGATGCCTGTTGGATCCGGCGGTGGAACAGGGTTGACGGTGACCGAAAAACTCCGTTGGTCAGTCAATGGCGGAGAGCCATCGTCTGTAACACGTACTGTGAACTGAAATGTTTGGCCGGCTTGGGAGGGATCGGGCGTCCATGTGAGTTGGCCGGTTGCCTGATCGATTGTTGCGCCGCTCGGACCTTGGACGAGCTCCCATGTCAGGGTGTTGGTCGGCACGTCTGTGTCCGAAGCGGTGCACAGAGCACTGAGAGTTTGCCCCGGATCAATGGACATATTTGCTATTGCAGCAATTGCCGGTGCAGAATTGGCTTCCCGAACTGTGACCTGAAAAGTCTTTGTGTCGGTCAATTGAGGCGTCCCATCGTCGAATACAATCACAGTAACAGTGTAAACTCCCGGACCTTGGTCTTCACTGGGTCGCCACCGAAGCTGGCCGCTGACCGGGTCCAACGTCATCCCCGTTGGCGCTTCCGAGAGCACGAACGTGAGCTCGTTGCGGGGGAGATCATCATCCGTGCCAACGAGCGTCAGATTTAGTTCCTCGGACTCCTCCACAAACTGTGGACCAGGATCGAGAAGCCTCGGCGGTTCATTGACCTTTTCGACGATGATTACGAAGCTCATGTTGGTTGAAAGGGGCGGAACACCGTCGTCCACAGCTTCCACCAGGACGAGATTTGTCGTGCCACCGTCTGTTTCGCCCGGGGTCCAGGTCAACTGCCAAGTGACCGGGTTGAACGTCATTCCCGGAGGCCCTGACTTCAACGAAACCAAAACGCGGTTGGTCGGTATGTCAGGGTCGGTAACCTCCAACTGCAAGGTCACGGGAGCTTTTTCTGTAATGTGCAGGTCGGGGATTGGTTTGATCTCGGGGGGACTGTTTACTTCCACAACATTAATAACCAAGTTCCCCCACTCCGACGACGCGCCATGCTCGTCAATTACGATGTATGGTATCGGTTCCCACATGGGAGGATACCAGAAGAACGGGAAGTCTTCCTCTCCAGCGTATGGTAAATTGAAGCTCTCTGACGGCCTCCACTTCAACCTCCCTGTTTCGTAATCGAAGGAAATAGGACCTGATATGCTTTCCGGCCACGGCCAGGCGAATTGGTAACGCAAGCGTTGCGATGGCTGGTCGTAGTCGGTGGCCGGCAGATAAATCTCGTTCTCGGCGTTCTCGACGCATGTCCACACATAACGCCATGGCACGCAAGGTGGGACGTTGTCTGCGGTAATCACAATTCTGACAGTGAACAATGCCGTCGACGGCGGAACACCGCAGTCCGTCACGGAAAAAACAGCTACATTAGTCCCAGCAAGTCCTTCTGCGTAGCCAATCTCCTTACATGGGTCCACCGGATCACACTCCCCCGGTGTCTGGAAGGGGCAACCTGCTAAGGCCCATACGTCGCAGAGATCGCCATATCGCCAGGCGTAGCCAATTGGAGTGTGCACTTCCCAATGAAGTTCGCCTGTCTGCCCCGGCAGTGGGTCTGGGTCAACGGCACCCACCTGACAGAGAAACACCTCATGCTGTCCACATAGCGCAAAGAAATCGTGTTCAGAAAAATGCACCTCTTCGGGCCCGGAGATTATGGGCGGCTTATTCGCCAATGACTCCAATTCTACCAAGCCTGCACCGTCAGTCCCCGAACTGTAGTGCGTTCTAAGCAGGATGACATACCTGCCAGGCTGGTCCGGCGTAAACGTTGGAGTTTTTGTGGCTGGGTTGAGGAGCGCTGCGGAGGATTCCGTTGGGCGTTCCAGAACCTGCCACTGCCACGAGAGGGCAGTATTCGGGTTCGTTCCCAGATATCGCGTAGCCCCATTGGGTGCCTCGCGGCGATCAACGGTTGGTTGGTCGAAGAACGGGTATTCTTCGATCTCGGTGATGTCGGAATACCGTGTGGGCAGAATTGCGTAGGAGTTCGTGTATGGGCTATCGCCGTCGCGCTGGCTCAGAATGCCTATTGCGACGAACGGTTTGCGGGGCAGAAGTTTGCCGGGCAGATCGGTCAGACTGTTCGCTTCGAGCAAGAACACATTTGCATTGAAGTCTGCGATGAAGAAATCACGCGTTCCGGCAGGAAAGTTTGTGAGCCCTATGTCCATAACGACGTTCGAGACCATGACAAGGCTCCCCTCCAGCAGGTCCAGTTCGCTTGCCCCGGGCAGGGCCGACAAATCAAGCAACACGGGACTGGGCAATTGTTTCTCTATGTCGGCTCGGACAAGAGCTGTCGTTGTGTCGGAAATTGCAGCATCAAGTAAAAGCAATCCGTCCCGGTTCAGGAGCCGGCCAGTCACGCGGAGCAAATCACCGGCATGGAGATCGGCCACGGTGCTACCGCCACGCCACTGGACAGCGATCCCGGCAGTGGGATCTTGTATGAACACGAGCGTGTCAGGATCGGACGTTAGGTTGCGATGTGAGACGACAACGCCCTCCACAGAAAATAGCGTCGTTGCATTTGTGACGTCCAACGTTGTCGGGTCCAGTGTCAGGCGCACCTCGCGAATCGTGCTGACTGCGGGACCTGGGTACACGGTGACAGTTGCCACTGAACTCGTAGCTGCGCCACCTGCGTTACTTACCACAACGAAGTAATCACCGGCATCCGATGGCGCAACGTTTGTCAGAACCAACGTGGCTCCTGTGGCGCCTGCCAGGTTGGTGCCATTGTGAAGCCACTGGTAGGTAAGGGGAAGTAATCCTGTAGCGGTGCATTCCAGTTTGACGAACGCGCCTTCGACAGCAGTGACGCTTTCAGGGCCGCGGATAACCACAGGTCCCGCCGCGCTCAATACAGCTTCGTCGCTTGTGGTCGTTCCGCCTGCATTACTGACCTCGACCCTGTAAGCACCAAGATCGCTCGCCGTCGGATTCGTGATTGTCAGGCTTGGCCCAGTTTGCCCCGGCAAATTCGTGGAGAAATGAAACCATTGATAGCTCAGCGGGCCTATGCCTGTGGCCGTGACCTGCAGGGTAACAGGTCCTGAACCGTCGATGACCTGGCTTTGTGGGTGGGCCAGAATTTGCGGTATTGTTGCTGTCAAAGAGACAATCTCGCTTTCGCACTGACCGCCGATGTTTGAGACCACGGCCTGGTACTCTCCAAGGTGCTCAGCTGTTGGGTGTGGGATGATCAACTGTGCCCCTGTTGCGCCCGGCAAATTTGTACCGGAGTGCTTCCACTGGTATGCCAGCGGTGTAATGCCTTCTGCAACGACAGTCAGTGTGACCGAATCCGGAACTGAAAGCATACGACCTTCCGGTTGGATCACGATGCGGGGCGGCTCTGGAGTCCCGGACAAAGTGACCATGTCCAGCCTCCATCTGCCGGCGGGTGAATAGGACAAGCCTGACTGAATCGGCGCGTACAGACCTGTCCCCGGCACAAAATCCGAGACAATCCGGACTTGGAGTCCGGTCGCATGGTTCAGCTCTGTGTAAGGTGCCAGATCGAGCGTCAGTCCCGTCACAAAAACGTCTGCTGTGTCGATGGCAATGGTTCCGGCTTCGAAGAAATGCGCGCCGTTTGAGCTGCACAACACAGTGATTGTGCTGCTCGCGGAGGGCGCGCCGCGAAAATCAAATGTCAATCGGAGATCTCGCCACCAGCGTGCGTCGCAGGAAAAGCCCACACCCGCAGTCTTCGCTCCTGCTGCCTGCGCGGGGAAACCCGTGAGACTCAGAGCGAAGTTCGAAGCGGGCGGTGTGGGATCGGACGGACTGCCACCGAACGAGTCAGCAGTGACGCCACCCAGCAAAGAGTAACTTCCAATGCCAGCAGATGCCGACGTGGATGCCGTATCGTTGAAGTTCCATTGTGCAGCAATATGTTGGGCATTGGTTACCGGCAAGTAGAGCAAGTAACACAGAACTGCACTCGATAGAACAGGAACAGACAGCAGATTGCCAGTGCAGCAACGAACGCGCTGATCCGCCTGCCCGCCCGGGGTTTCAGTGCCCGCTGTGTCAAGCGCTCGAGCAGAGTTCGTCTGGGCAGGCACTCCTCGAGGGGACCGGCAGCCCATCGTCAATTCTGGTTTTGGCCGAATAGTTAGGATCCCGCGCCGGTGAGTGTCCGACTTCATCGCTTGGAACAACCTCGCAAGTCGGTTGAATGGTCTGAGCCTTCGGCTCGAGAAGCGGAAGCATTCGGGGATGCAGCGTACTTGAGAATGAGCAGCTCGGTCTGGGACGGAACTACGAATAAGGCGCGTCGTTCTCATTGAATTCTCCTGCTTGCAATGTTTCCTGACGAAAACAGCTCCAACGTTACTCGTTTCATTTGCCATTCGTCAAGCTCTGCTAAGCGCGCGCTCCCGAATCCCCGAATCTTTGGCCCGGATTTCATTTGACATCGACGCCGGTCAATAATGATGCGCCTGAGAGCCGCTCTTGGGCGTTTCAATGCGTTCACCCGTTGGTGAACAAGTAAACCTCAGCGCGGCGCAGCCGCAACCGAATGCGCGAGGCCCAAAAACTGCGCTGGTTGCAAGCATACCGCTGTGTCGCGCCGCGCTGAGAAGATTTCCGGCCCGAACTCGCAAAGGCTTGCTCGAATTGGATCACCTTGTCCGCGCCATCAATAACCGACCTCCATCAGAGCAAGATAACGCCCAGCCACCCACCAAGGCTCTTTCATGTTTGGATGAGTGTGTTTCCAAGAACCCTCCTCGCCCCCCGAGTACGAGAAGCGCAACGTCGGATGTGGAGCCAGTACCAAATACGTGATGTGGTCGCCTTCTGGTTTCACGCAGTCAATCATCGATCCTATAATAGCCGCGCATATCAAAAGTCCGACCAAGATGATTTTTCGGCGTGTTGTCATATCGGTTCGGTCCGTATGGCTTTGCATGAAAGCCAAACAGATGTCAGCTCTCAGGAGCAAGCGCAGATTGTGTCGCGATGGACGGGAGTCCCAGCCGCAGATCGTGCAACTGCCACCCGAAAACAACCAATGACCGGAGAAACAGATATCATGAAAACTTGCATAATCTTTGCCCGCGACGTTGGCAAGGCGTAAAGGACGCCATTTGCCAAGCCCTTGGTCACCCAAATGATAGATGGCATGGATTTCGGCGGGCACGCAGGCAAACTGCTGCGTCCTTCGGCGCATTAATAGTCAACGTGGCGGACAAGTCCTGGGTTGGCGCGGGCGGCTTCAGTGGGGCGGTGCGGCGGGCGGGGCATCAAGGCATCGGCGCACGGTTTCGAGCAGGTGCGTCGCCTCGC
>Ga0123519_10001444_pt1 | contig 40554 bp, 31 predicted proteins | sample YelNatPaOPRAMG02_FD_87396 | JGI IMG/M metagenome (GOLD analysis project Ga0123519, IMG submission 87396) | Hot spring microbial communities from Yellowstone National Park - Yellowstone National Park OP-RAMG-02 (version 2) | ecosystem: Environmental > Aquatic > Thermal springs > Hot (42-90C) ...
CTGAGTGCGAGCCGTAGGCGAGTGTATCCCTCGGACGACAGTGTTCCGAAGGAATCACGAGAGTCCCTCGGACGACAGTGTTCCGAAGGAATCACGAGAGTCCCTCGGACGACAGTGTTCCGATCGCGTTTTCGCCCTTTCGTGCTTTCGCGATTAACTTCCCTTCCGTGGATAAAAGAAGCTTTTAATCATATTGCTCCGGTAGTTTTTGGAGGTTTGAAGTGAGAATCGTTTGTTTGTTGGTGTTAATTGGACTTATTCTGAGCAGTGCGGCGTTTGGTCAGTCGAGTGTGCTTACCGATGATGAGAAGACGCTGCTTACTGACAGGCCTATGCTGCGGAATGTGCTGGAATCAGGGCGTGATGTGTGGGGCGAGGCGGCGATGAAGCAGGCTGACGGTCCAAGCTATGAGTTTTTTGCAGGGCTTATTCCTCCGCTCAGGTATGTAAATGCGGGGTTCAGGCAGTATCCGATCGTGCTGAGCGCTCCGGAGGCACTCATCAAGGCCAGGATCATAAGTAATGGGAGCGCGGTGAATGCGCTGGGGAATCACGGAGCGTGGAAGGAAATCGGGTGCCCGGTTACGTTCAAAGTCGGTTCGAATGAAGTATACGGATCTGATCTGCGCAGGCTGGATGGGCCTCATTACGATCGTGGTTACCTGCCGGTTGTGCAGCTTGCATATAAATCCGGCGGGGCGGTTTACAGCGAAGAGGCGTTTGGGAGCGTGGATAAACTGCTGGCGGAGTGCGGAACGGTGTTTGTGCGATTTGCGCTCAAAGAAGGCTCCGCCGGGACGGTGGCTGCGGAGGTTGGATCTGGAGGTGCGGTCGAAGCCCGGAATGGTGTGCTGAGGGATTCCGGAGGTAATGCGCTGGTTTCGTTCGATAAGGCGTGGAAATGGGATGAGGCGCGAAAGGCGCTGGTCGCTTCGCTTGATAAGAGCGGAACGGCGGAGCTTGTAATATTTGCGAAGTCTCCGGCTGCGGCGGGTTCGCTTGCGGAAAGTTATGACAAGCAGCGGGCGGAGTGCGCACGGGTCTGGAATGCTCTGCTGGGGCGGGCGATGGTTGTGGAAACCCCGGAGACCGTGGTCAATAACGCATGGCGATCGCTTATCATCGGCACTTATATGCTCGTGAAAGACGATCTGATGTGCTACAGCAATGGCAATCAGTATGAGAAGATTTACGTGAACGAAGGTCTCGATGCGATACATTCGCTGCTGCTGTGGGGATACAAAGACGATAGCCGGCGAATGATTCTCCCTATTATGGACTTCAAGCGAGAAGGCTTGCTCTATCACCAGGCAGGGCTCAAGCTCCAGATGCTCTCGAATTACTACTGGCTCACCCACGATGACGCTTTCATAAAAGAGCAGCGTGAGCGGTGGATGGTGCAGGTCAACAGGGTGATCGATGGGCGCGAGAAGACCAGCGGGCTCTTCCCCAAGGAGCAGTACTGCGGCGATATCGCGCAGCCCGTATATTCGCTCAATTCAAACTCCAATTCCTGGCGCGGGATTCGTGACTTCGGCGCGGTGCTCGATGAGATCGGCGATAAGGAGCAGGCGAAACGGTGCGAGGATACGGCGAAAGAATTCCGTCCTGTGATCATCGACGCTGTAAACAAGAGCATAAGGACTGATGTTAAACCGCCGTTTATCCCTATGGCGCTGTTTGGAGAGGAAAAGCCTTACGAGGCGATCACGGCGACGCGGCTGGGCGGTTATTATGACCTGATGTTCCCGCTGGTGCTTGGCTCGGAGGTGCTCGGAGTGGATTCTGAACTGACTGGCGATATGCTCGACTACGTTCAGCAGCACGGCGGAATATGCATGGGAATGGTGCGGGTGCATCCTGGTGGCCAGATGTATCAGGTGAAGCAGGGGGTGGATGACCTTTACACCCTCCGATACGTGCTTACGCTGTTAAGGCGTGATGAAGCTGACCTCGCGCTGGTCACGTTTTATGGGAAGCTGGCGCAGGGGATGACGCGGGAGACGTTTATTGATGGAGAGTCTTCCGGACTGGTTGCCGATGATGAATTCGGGCGGGTGATGTATCTGCCTCCAAACAGCGCCGCTAACGGCCTGTTCCTCACGATGCTGAGGTATCTGCTCGTGCAGGATTACGATATGAATGATGACGGCAAGCCGGAGACGCTGCGGTTATTCTTCGCGACCCCGCGGCAGTGGCTCGAGGATGGAAAGACGATCAGGATAGAGCATGCTCCTACGGCGTTCGGTGAGGTTTCGGTGGTGATGCGCTCGAAGCTCAATAGCGGACAGGTCATTGCGGAGGTCACCGCTCCTTCTCATGCTCCCGAGCGGATGCTTCTCAGGGCGAGGGTTCCACGGGGCTGGCGGGTAGTCGGCGCGAAAGCCGGTGGTAAGGCGCTCAGTGTTAAATCGGGAGATGTTGTGGATATCTCGAAGATGACCGGAAAGTTCACGGTGAGCTTCGAGGTAACGAAACAGTGACCCCTGACGTGCTGAAGGTATCCAGGCCGTTTTCGATTTAGGATTTGATGAGTAGTGAGTAGTGATTAATGAGTAATGAGTAATGAGTATTGGCTGTAGGTGAAGGTCTTATCTATCAATGATTGGTGAAGCGCCTTTGGAGTGCGCCGAGTTCGGCGCTTTATCTGCAGCTGTAATTAAGAGTGAGTCTTTCACATAGAGATAGCCGCTAGTGCTGAATAGATATGCCAGTCCATTAATATCGATACAGCAATCCATCCTACTCGGTGCCGGCGGTATCTCTGTTATATATCTGTAACAGCTGGTATCTTATTTATGGCTGTATCGAGCGAACTGGAGGATTGGTGCTTGCTGAATCGAGCTGTGTGCTCGGTTGAATCGGATTTAGGTAATAAGAAGTAGCTTGATCTATTGATGGGCAAGCTTTTTTTATGTTTGAGCTTAGTGGTTACCGGGCTGCGAGGCTCTGATAGTATCATTTATATATGTAAAATTAAAGCTCGGTCGGTATGGGGAGGTAAGGTAATGCGAATAATTGGATTTGATGGAATGACTCCGGATCAGTTGAATTCAGAACTGCAGCGGGGCGGAAATTTGTGTTGTTTCAATATTGTATCTCCATAATTACTCTTACATTCAAGCGGCCCTCGGCTATTTACTTCGTGAAGGTGGAGGAAAGCGTGACAGACAAGGTGTGTTATTTACTCTGATCTCGCTTGTGCTTGGATGGTGGGGGATACCATGGGGGCCGATTTATACCATCAGTTCGATTCTAAACAATCTGCTAGGCGGTAAAAAACGTGACCGCGGAGGTTATGGCTTCACTCAATCGTCAGCAGGCTGCACCGACCCAGCAAAGCATTCAATCGCTCTAATAAAAAGCAAGTGCCACTCAGTAAGAAGCAAATATGTCAGTAATATCGGTTGAAAAGAAGGATATTCAGATATTCATGGTTAACCACTATCAATATAGTTGAGCTGGGGACCGCCTTTTTTCCCGGATCCTTGATTTACGTTGCTGCTGGACGCGTTAAAATTGTTGAGAATGCGCGGACGGAGCAATGTGTGATATATTGATAATGTCATCAGATGTGACGCAGGATATGACTGAGCGGTGTCTTGCGTGACATTGTTGAGTATTCCGGCTGAACGCTGCTTTCTGACAGGAAGAGCTTTTTAGTTGGATGTGGTTAAGGATTTGGGGTAGCACGGAACTTTAAGACGTATATATGCGTACTACTCATGGCAGACAAGTGCATGATAAAGCATTGGTCTAATCGAACATGCTGGAAAAACGCGTTGTGAGAGGCGAAACAAGCATGCTTATAGACTTAAGCGTCTGAGCGGTGTATAATGAAACAAAGCGTGCAATTTTACGGCGCGGTTCCGAGACAAATTAACTCCACGTGTTGATAAGGGAACAGTTTGCTGTCGGGCAGGCAGTGTCAGTTTCTGTCAGTGTATGGGCATGGTCGGTCAAGTTGGTTTGTTAGAGTTCCCTGCGTGGTATTTAAGTCCTAGGGGGCTGAGAGATGAATGCATTACCCGTCGGGCCAAGAAAGGTGGCTGACGCCGAGTCCAGAGGCAAATACTTCGCCGATCTGGAGCGGTGGGGTTTCGATGTAGCATACAACGCCTATTACGCGCAGTTGTATGATGATGTGGTGGGTCCGCTTAAATCAGCATACGCGGAGTTTGCCGCGGATGCGCGCCGACGCGGATACCCAGCCTGTATCCAGATCCAAACGACTGTGGCTCCCGAAGAGGGAATCGGTGTCGAAGAAGCACAATATGATGTCGAGAACAAACCCGAGTACAGGCGGCTGGATAAAAAGTTTTTCGCATCGTTTTCCTCACAGGCATGGCGTGACTACCTCAAAGAACTTATCACGATCTTCGTAAAGCAATACGGCTACGATTGGGTCGTGTTCGAGGAACCGATGTATGGAGTCGATATTCCCGGTACCAAAGACCGCTTCTACGAAAAATTCCGCGCGAAATATCCCAATGTGAGATATCCCGCAAGACAGTTCGAGAGCACCGAATATCTGCTGATTCAGCAGGAAAAAGCCGAAGAACTGCTTGATTTCCTGAGGGAGCTTGTAGAGCACGCGAAGTCGGTTGGAGCGAAGAAAGTGGGGGTTATGCCCTGGTTCTTCATTCCCACAACCGAGAACACTCCTCCGGAAACCATGAATCCTTCGTGCCCAACGAACCGGATCGCTGAGCTGCCGGGGCTGGATATCCTCGTGGTGAGAATGCAGCCGGATAACATCTACTGCGATGTAATGCGGACTGGCGATGATCTCAGTAAATCTCCGAAGCTCTTTTACCCCGAGATTCTCGCGCATGCGCTCGGAAAAGACCTGATCGCAGTGAATAACCCGACAGATGAGCATACGAACTATCCCGCCGATCCGCTGATGTCGTTCGACTTCTTCCGCGATTCGACGCTTGCCGCGATTGCGGCGGGTCCGAACGGATTTACCCGGCATTGGTATGGCAAGAACTACGGTGAGGACACCAAGCACATGGAAGTGCTCACCGATGCGGCGGCGTTTACGAGCAGATTGGGCAGGCAGGTTTCGCCGGTGGCGTTTGTGTTCTCCTATAGTGGGACACGCCACGCGGAACCGTATAACTACGAGACAGTCTTCCAATTCTATTGGCAGCTTGCGAAAAAGCTTGATTTCGATGTGCGGCTGCCGATGCTTACTTTTTATGCGGATACGCTTGAAGAGGATCTCGCGAAGCATCCCGAGGTGCAGGTGCTGATCCTGGAGGAGCATTTCCCGCTCAGCTCCGAGCAGATGATGGTGATCAGCCGGTGGTGGCAGAGCACCGAAAAGCGCGCGGTGGTGGCGTTCGGAGCGGGACTGGGCTACAGCGCGGATGTGGACAACCCGGGCCAGCAGCCGACTTACAGATCGTATCCCGGCGTGTTCGAGCTGATCGGACTTCGCCAGGAAGATGATCCGGTCTTTATGTCCGAGCAGCCGATCAATCTTAAAGATATATCCAGGATCAGGCGTTCGGCGTTCCTCGGCGACGAAACCGCGCTGGGGCTCAAGATGATCGCTAATGTAAGGCGAGTGTTCGGGTCCAGGGCGAGCGTGCTTTATGAAGTGGACATGGAAGATGCCCGGATACCGGTGGTGGCTGAGTGGCGCGACAGAGCGACGCTCGCGCTGTTCTGTGGTTTCGGGATATCGCCCGAGACCGCGGATGCGGCTGAAAAGGCTGTGCGCTATGCGATGAGAGAGGTCGATGCGCCGCAGCTAATTCTCGATTCGTGCACCGAAGATGTGATCTGGAGCATGAACCGGAATAATTATGTGGTCGTGGCTAATCTTTCGGATAAAGAAGGCGGCGCGACGGGGCGGCCTGGTAGAGCTAACTTCTGGAGCTGCCGTGAGCAGAAGATGCTGCCTGACGGAGATGTGCGGCTGAACCTTGGCGCGAAATCGTTCGAGGTGTATCGCGTGGTAGGGCGCAGGTCGAAGTTCTTCGACATCCTGGGCGTATCGTATCTGCGCGGTTTGGTCGATGGCGCCGGCAGGGCTGATATCGAGATACTGGCCGGAAAGAAGACTGTTCTCGTTTTGAGGGCGTCACCGAAAGAGATATTGGTTGACGGCAAGCCTTCGACGGTTACGCAGGAAATCATAAACGGCGCGTATCACGTGACCCTGCAGCAGTGTCCGCCTGGAGAGCGCAGGATTAGCTTGAAGTGGTAGTAAACCAGTCGTAGGGGCTGGAGTTTATAGTTGAAATAACCGAAAATTTCGGCGAGTGGGGGTTAAGCACCCGCTCGCCGTAATTGTATTTTGGGTGTAGAATCGGGTTATGTCGAAGGAATCGCGAGTATCTGGCCGATATAAAATCAACATTCCTCTTAAGGTAACGTTAATATACGCGGTGGTCGGTATCCTGTGGATATTGCTTTCCGACCGGCTGCTGTTTTCGCTTGTCAAAGACCCTCATCTTGCCTCCACTATTGCTATTGCCAAGGGCTGGGTATATGTCGCTGCTACGGCATGGATGTTGTTCTTTCTCATTCGCGGTAACTTTCGTGCCATCGAGGAATCGAAGGAGGCGCTGCGGACCAGCGAAGAAAGGCTGGCAAAAGTTGTCGAGACGATGGCTGATGGCCTGGTCATTATCGACCGGGACGGTATTATCGTTTTCGCTAATGCGGCGGCTGAGAATATACTGGGCATCGCAAGGAGTGATATCAAAGGGAAGACATTCAGCGATCCGGCGTGGCGGATTACGAGGGTAAATGGTGAGCCGTTCCCGGTGGATGAGCTGCCGTTTGCCAGTGTGATACGGACGGGTGCTCCGGCTTATGGTATAGAGCATGCGATCGAATGTCCGAACGGCAATCGGGCGATATTATCCGTCAATGCAACGCCCCTGCGCAATACGAGCGATAGCATTATCGGCGTGGTGACTTCGATTCGAGATATAACCGAGCGCAAGCGGGCTGAAGACGAGAGACGCGAGCGCCGCGCGCACGAGCGCCGTATCCGCGAAGAAGCCGAAAAGGCCAAGAGGGAGTTTTACAAGGGTACGATTTTCTCGGTTACCGATGGAAAGCTCAATCTGGTCAGCCGTGAGGAGATCGAGCGGCAGTTGGCTCCCGATGCGAGGCGCGTCGAGCTGGTGGATGGCGACAGTTTGACGGCGGTGCGGGTAGCGGTGGATCGAATGGCTGCGTCGGTCGGGATGTCTGAGGACAGGATTTACGATCTTGTATCCGCGGTGGGGGAAGCCGCGGCGAATGCGGTAAAGCATGCCAACGGCGGTACCGCGCTTATCGGTATAAGGGGAGATAACATTCAGGTCTGCATCGAGGACCACGGATCGGGTATGGATGCTCTCGTTTTACCCAGGGCTACCCTTATGAAGCGCTATTCTACCACGACATCGCTCGGGCTAGGGTATTCGCTCATACTCGCAAGCGTCGATACGGTGTATCTGGCTACGGACAGGCACGGGACCTGGGTGCTGATGGAGAAATCGATAATGGCGCGGCAGCGTGAGATGAGTCTGGAAGCGCTGCCGGATACGTGGTAGACTGTTAGTATTGTGCCAAAGAAACCTTCCCATCCCATAGCGGAGACTGATCTCTACCAGCCTATCTATGACTACCTTGTGGAGCAGGGGTATACGGTGCGTAGCGAGGTGCATTACTGCGACATCGCGGCTGTCAGAGGTGATGATCTTATTATAATCGAGCTTAAGCGCGGGTTCAGCATTACGCTTCTCGCCCAGGCCTGCGAGCGGCAGAAAATATCCGATTCGGTGTACGTCGCTATTCCGCGTCCGTCTAATAAATGGAAGTGGATGGCGCAGACGAAATCGGTGCAGGGGCTTTTGCGGAGATTGCAGCTTGGGCTTATGATCGTGTCGCCAAAACCGGGCAAGACCCCGGTGGAGGTTATCTTCCATCCCACGAACGGCGAATATCGCAAGCGTAAGCACGTTCAGAGAGCTGTGCTTACCGAGATCGAGAAGCGGAGCGGGGATTTTAACCAGGGTGGAAGCTGCCGCAAGAAGCTCGTTACCGCATACCGTGAAAACGCTATCTTCATCGCCTGCTGTCTTTGCGATCTCGGACCTCTCACTCCACGAAAATTGCGCGCGTTCGGCACGGGCAAGAAGACCCTTTCTATCCTCTCCCGCAATGTCTACTCCTGGTTCGAGCACATCGATAAAGGCCTCTACGGAATCAGCTCGCGGGGCAGAGCTGAGCTGGAGCTTTATCCGGAGCTTACGCAATACTACAGGGATCTACTGGAAAAGCAGCAGGGATCTAATCCTTGATCCTGACAGTATCAATCGTAGTGATCCGCCACGATATCACCCGATGTGCTCGTTCCTGTCGATTTATTGGAAATAGGCTTACCTCCGTTATCGACCATATCCGGGCCGAGGCTGTAGAGCTGGAAGCTCTTACCGCTATTTACTGATTTATAACGCAGCGGCTTACCTATGCCGAATGGATCGATTGGGACTTTCTTCAGGTATTTGGGGGTTAGCTGCGTGAGGCTGGTGGGATATTGACCGTTTGTAGCGTTGTATCGGCGGAGAGCCACTTCGGTTTTCAGGACGGTGAGTTTTGCCTGGGGTCTTAAATATGCCGCTCGGGCTCTGACTACTATGGGCATGCCCGGGCCGGGCAGGAGCTGATTGTTGGGGCCGCGAACTCGTGACTGCGCTCCCGTGTAGGTTCCGCTCTGCTCCTTTGCGAGAGCTTTAAAATAGTTCAAATTAGCCTGGAGCATAGATGATTTGTTGGCGAGGGCAAACCGGACGGATTCCCATAAATTCCCCGGTTTTGCCAGCATGCCGGATTTATATGCGGATTGATTTTGCAGCAGCTGCAGTGGATTTGATTGCTTTAGCATCATCGCCTGGCCTGCGACGAGCCAGTAGCCTTCTTCCATTACTACATCGCTAAAAGGCACTTGCTTTCGCTCTATCCGCTCCAGGCGCGCGGCTGCATGGTCCAGTTCAGCCGAGCTGAGCCTGGGTATCACCTCGCCCATATCAGCCATACCTATTTGCTGGCAGGCATCGCCTGCGAGACTTACTATAATTCCACCTCCACGCGGTATCATTACGCCATATTCGATGCAGTCCAGCAGCGAATCGGCGGCTTTCGCGGGCTGATGTGTCACCCTGTAGTAGTAGGCCACGCTGCGCATCGTCCGCGCGGATTCGCGGAAGCTGGAGAGTACCGGAAAGAGTGTGTTGAAAGATCGCGCAGGTGGATACAGGTATGTTTTTTTCAGGCTGGCGCGGATCAATTGCAGAGCGGCTTCGTTGGATACCACGAATGAATGCAGCTCAGGTGCTGTACACGAGTTGAGCTGACGAGAAGATGAATATGGACCCATGCCGGATATGCTTTTCGCGGTCAGCAGCTTATCGGCTGATACGAAGTCATCATAAGCGTTCGGCCGGGGCATCTTCGGGTTCGGGATCGGCAGGCTTGGGATTCGATTGTTGATCGTGTAAACGAGTACGAGGACCAGCGCTGCCAATACGAAGATCGAGAACGCATATAACGCCGTGCCGATCGAACGGGGCTTGTGAGCGGGAGTGTCAGTCATTGCTGTTACCTCCGGGCTTTATTTTAGCAGGCTTCCTTCGCATTACAAAGACAAACGGAGCCGTTACCCAGACTCCGATGCAAATATATGCGAAGTAGTTGCCCAGGAGGGTGAAGAGCGTTGTCGATGTGCGCAGGGGGACGGCTGCATGGGCGGAGCCTGTTACATGCGGAGCGGCTCGGGTTAGTATTTTGCCGGAACCGTCCACGATCATCGAAAGCGCCTTGCTCTCCGCCCAAGCAATCGGAATCCCGTTTTCTGCTGCTCTAAAGGTAATTATCGCGGAGTGGAGATAGTTGAAAAGGGAATTAGGCATCTCGGGGTCGCTATTTGGAACGAGAATGAAATCGGCTCCCCGGCGGGCGAGATCGCGGGCAGGGCCGGGAAATTCGGTGTCGAAGCAGATAAGGACGCCGGGGGTCATGCCGGGCAGGTGGACAGGAGCGCGCGGTTTTCCCTTGCGCAAGTCGTAGTTCTCTCGACCGAACAGGATTTGCTTTTGAAACGTGGCGATCAGTTTACCCCGGGGTGAGATCAGGCGGGCGGTGTTGTATGGCTTTCCTGAAGCGGAGTTATCGTAATAATTGGCGGCCACATAGACCTTGTTTTCCCCGGCTGCATAATAAGGGAGCTTATTGGTTGTCTCAAGCAACTGTTCCGGCCAGACCGCTATGTCGACCTTGCCTCTAAGCTCGTTTGTCTTATCGGAGGCATTGTATGGGTCCTGAGCCTGTATTGCGGCTGCTCTTATGATTCTACCGTGTTCGATTGGGAAGTGGGCAAGAAGAGCCATTGCGAGTTCTGGTGCGGCTATTAAAAGCGCGAGCCGAGCGGATCGAGGGCTGTGGGCGAGAGTTATAAGCGATGCGGGAACGAACCAGATGAGAAAGCTCACGCCCCAAATACCGGTGTATGAGGCGAGGTGGAGCATGCCCGGGTTACGATACTGCGCGATCGCTACGTTCACCGGGAATACATACTGGCTTAGGAACTCGGCAGCTACGCCCACGCACGCCGCGTAGAATGGCCATACTTCGGGGTTGACTCGCTTCGAGCCGACCGCTGCGAACCCAGCCGCGAACCCCAGCGCGAGCGCGAGTCCTCCGAAAGCTCCGATCATGTTGCCATACTGCCCGATGTTATCCACATGGCCCACAAGAACCCAGCCGCATGCGATAGCAGCGAGCATCCCGCCACCCGCGGAGATCAGCGGCCGAGAAATGCGTGAAGCCAGGAGCAGTGGAAGAAGCGCGATCCAGGTGAGGATGCCCAGGTTATGCGGTGGGAGCGCGAAGGCCAGGATAATTCCGGAAGCGATCGACAGTGCAACGGCGGTGATTGGATTATACCAGGATTGAAATTTCATCTTGCAGCCCTCCGTTTCCCTTTGGGAGTTATGAATTGGGAATTATGAATGAAGGGAATCCCCTCCAAGCGGAGATGGAGCGACCGCTATTTATCTTGTAGACCGTTGTTTTTTGGTAGGGGTTCCGATTTTTACAGCGGGATTTTCGATTTGAGATTTGGTGGGTGGTAGCTGGATTAGATACCAGCTATTGGTACTGGATTCTCCAGACTAGATACCCGCTTGTACTGGTACAGGTACCATAGAGATACCCACTAGCGCTGAGTAGGCCTGCCTTGGCTATAGATTTGATATAGCAATGGTAGCCGTATCGAAGCACGGGTTCCGGAGACCCGCTACCAGTTAACCCGCACTTCGATACGGCCACCACAGTCTGATTTACCTATAGTTATAACTGACCTACTCAGCGCTATCGGTATCTTATCTATAGTCTCTTTAGCTGATATCTTGGTTATAGACGTGATGGGCCGGAGAATCAGTCTCCGGTCCGACTTCTGTGGAAGATCTGTTTTCCACCGATCACAATTCCGGCTGCTTCCTATCTTTCGACAAGATTTGATTGCAAATCCCAACCATCGTAAATAAAACCGCCAATGCTTTGTCTGGGGTTGTAAATCACGATCATCGTATATGGTATTCGCATTGAGTGAGTATGGTAGTGATATTGTATTACCGAGTTTCAGGTAGTGTAGTGACGATTTGGCAGAATGTTTCGCACGCTATTTGATCTGCCAGTATGTCGCATTGCTATATGAAACTCATTAGAATCTGACGATCTTCATAGCAGCCTGGGCGAGATGGAACAGCGGACCGGGATATATTCCGAAGAAGACCAGTGCGAGCGTTGTTATGGTCAAGGCGATGGTGCTTGCGGGGCGCTGAGGTGGGACCTCCGGGTAAACGTCTGATTCCGCGAGGTGGGAGTAGAGCACGAAAATTACTCGCATGTAGTAAAATATCGCTATTCCACTGTTTACCATCCCCACTATCAACAGCCACCATAACCCTGTCTGAGCCGCAGCGGTGAAAATGTAGAACTTGGCAAAGAATCCCACCGTGGGTGGGAGGCCTGTGAGCGAGAGAAGTGATGCGCCCAACAACGCCGCGAGATAAGGCCTGCGCAGGGCAAGACCGGTATAATCGGAAAGGTTTTCGACATCGCCCATCTCCCTTGAACGCGAAAATATGGTGATCGTTCCGAATGCGATGATAGTCGTTATCACATAAGATGCCAGGAAGAACGCAATCGAAACCGGACCGCGCGGTCCTCCGGCGATCAGCGGAATCATAATGTAACCGATTTGAGCTATGGAAGAATACGCGAGCAGCCGTTTGACGTTTGTCTCGAGGAGCGCGAGCAGGTTCCCACCGAACATCGTCGCCACCGCCAGCGCCGCGAGGATTATGTATGTCGTGCGCTGGTTGTTCAGGTTCCATACCATTACAAGCCTCAGGAGAAGCGCGAAGACCGCTCCCTTCGAACCGGTGGCGATAAGGCTGGTGACAGGGGCGGGGGCGCCCTGATACACATCCGGCGACCACATGTGGAACGGCACTATCGCCAGCTTGAATGCGAAGCCTACGATAATCATGGCGAGGCCCAGGTAAGAAGTCAGCGTCAACCCTCCCGCAGTGATCAGTGGCGTGAGGCGGAGGAAGTCCATTGTGCCGAAGTCGACGTAGACTAGCGCTATTCCGAAAAGAAGGAATGCTGACGATACGGCGGCGAGGATCAGGTATTTCATCGATGCCTCGATGGATGGCCGGAAGCGCCTCGTGTAGCCGATCATTCCGTAAAGAGAGACGCTCAGCGTCTCGATCCCGAGGAAGAATGACGCGAAGTGTGCACTCGATGCGATTGCCAGCATCCCCAGCACCGAGAGCAGCAGCAAAATATAAAACCCCTCGCTGCGTTTCTCGTGGGTCCTGAAATATTCCTGATAGAAAAGTGCGATGAAGAACGATCCCACCAATACCAGACCATCGAAATAGAGCGAGAAATAGTCTATCCTGATGAGAGGCGTGACCATGTGCGGGGCGTGCGGAAGCGCGATAAAGATAGAACCAAGCGCCGCAGCGATGCTTAGAAGGGTGAATCCATAAGCGGCTCTGGAATCGCGCCAGAATACCACAATCACGCTCAGCGCGACCGCCGCGTAGCCGGTTATGATGAGTGGCAGGAGGGCGAGGTAGTTGGAACTTGTCATCGCAGTTCGGTTCCCTCCTTCACCTCTGCTCTGTGCAGTGCGTGTTGAATCGGCGCGAGAGCTTTGCTGGCGGTATCGAAAACCGGCTGAGGGTTAAGCCCGAGCCAAAGAATGATTGCAGCCATAGATCCCAGAATTGCCGTTTCTCGAACAGAAAGGTCAGGCAGGCGCCATTCACTGGTGTTAGGGCCGTGCATCGATTCCTGCACCAGCCTTAGCGCGTAAATAACCGACAGGACAAACCCGATCGCTCCCACCGACGCGAGCACCGGCGCCACGGAGAATGTTCCGAGCAGAACGAGGAATTCGCCTACGAAGTTAGCAAGCCCCGGCAGCCCGAGAGCCGCGAGCGCGAAGTAGAGCGTAAAAGCACCGAGCTTGGGTGTGGTCGACCACAGCCCCCCGAGCCTCCAGAGTTCGCGTGTGTAGGTGCGCTCCTGTATCATCCCCGCGATAAGGAATAAAGCTCCGGTGGATATTCCGTGCGCGAGTATCTCGATTAGCGCTCCCTGCAAAGCGAGCTGGGTCCCCGCATAAATCCCGAGCAGGATGAAGCCCATGTGGCTGATGCTCGTATATGCGACAAGGCGCTTGAAATCTCGCTGGGGATACGCAAGCATCGCTCCGTAGACGATCCCCGCCACTCCGAGCATCATCGCAATGGGCGAAAGTCGCGCGGAAACGAGCGGGAATAGCGGGATTGAGAAACGCATGAGCCCGTAAGCTCCCACCTTAAGGAGCAGCCCGGCGAGGTCGAGGCTGCCGGCGGTCGGGGCTTCGGTGTGCGCATCCGGGAGCCAGGTGTGCAGGGGCACTATGGGTAGTTTCACCGCAAGCCCGACGAAGAATCCAAGCATCAGCCACCATGCCGTGTGTAATGGCATCTTCGTGCCGAGCAGCGCGGGGTAATCAAACGTATATGTTCCGGTATTCAAACCGTGGATGATGTAGAGCCCGATTATCCCGAGGAGTAGTAGGAATCCGCCGGTAAGGGTAAAGAGCATGAGCTTGATAGCGGCGTAACGGCGATTTTCATGACCCCAGATGCTTATAAGAAAATAGAGCGGGACCAGCATCAGCTCCCAGAAGAGATAGAAGAGTAGCAGGTCGAACGCCAGAAATGCGCCGATGATCGCGGAAAGAAGGATCATAAGCGCGAGGTGGAAATCGCCGACGCGCACGGTTATCTCTCTCCAAGAACACAGCACAGCTATGACACCGATTATCGATGTGAGCAGGATCAACATCAGGCTGAGACCATCGATTGCGAGGTGGAATGAGACCCCGATTTGTGGTATCCATGGGACGTTAAAATCGACGAAGACCGAGGGAACGGTATGATTATGAAATCTCGTGCCCATGCTGAGCAGCCGTGGTGATATAAACCAGAGATAAAGCGCGATTGCAAAATAGGCGAACGCGGCGCTAAGCGCCGCGATGCGCGCGCCAAGCGTGCTGCGGTGCCCTATAATCCAAGCCGCGATCCCACCGATCGCAGGTGTTATTATCATCCAGATCAGTATCATGATTCAATTCTCAATTTTTAATTCTTAATTTTGAATAAGCATGGGAGTGGTAGTCTGATCTTGTTTGGTAGTCTCTTTAGACGCGAAAGCCCGAAATATAGAAAGGATAGGGAATAGGTACAAACTACCACCCATGCCTATTCCCGATACACCAATGATAGAGAAATAGATTCTCCTTTCGCTATTTCTATCTTTCGGCTTTTCGCGTCTAAGAATACTATCACTGCTGATCAGACTCTCACCATACAAGTATTCAAAATTAAAAATTTATAATTCAAAATTACCTAAGCAGCACTATTGCTGTTATTATCACGGCTCCCAGGATCAGGCCGGCGGCGTAGTTTCGGACACGACCGGTTTGGGATGCGGCGATTCCCTTGCTTATTAATCCAGCTACCGCGGCTATGCCCAGGTAGATGCTGTCGATAAAATCACGATAATTCGCGTATGTGATAGCTTTGAAAGGTTTTACGATCAGCCAGTCATAGGCCCAGTCGAATCCCCAGCCTTCAAAGAAAAACCGATGCACGGCGCGCGCGACGGGCGATCTATCCACAACTCCTGCCCATCTCCGCGCTTTCGCATATCTCCAGGCAATGTAGAGCCCCGTGAAAACCTCGAACGCGGAGACAAATAGAAGAGCTGCTTCAGCGCCGCGGGCATAATGCAAAGGTCCCGGTGAGATCGGTCGAAATACGCTCGACATGAAGTGCCCGAATGGATCGAAATTGAGCAGCAGTTCAGGCCAGCCGATATAGCCCACGGTTATCGAGAAGAACGCCAGCACTACGAGCGCAAGTTTCATCAGCGAGCCCGGATATTTGCTTACCTCCATCTTCTGCTCGCCGTGGAAAGCGAGAAACAGTGCCCGGAAAGTATATGCCGCGGTGATAAACGCGCTCAGCAGCGCCGCAACCCAGAACCACGTCCGGGTGAATGTGGATGAGTAACAGGCCCAGATTATTGCGTCTTTACTGAAGAACCCCGCGGTCATGATAGGGAGCGCCGACAGAGATGCGGCCCCGATCAGAAATGTCCAATAAGTAAGCGGCAGCTTGTTCTTGAGCCCACCCATTTTGAAAAGATCGTGCTCCTCATGCTGCGCGTCGATGACCACTCCCGCCGCGAGGAACAGTAAAGCCTTAAAGAACGCGTGGGTGACGAAATGGAATATCGCAGCTGTCCACGCTCCGACACCCAGCGCCACGAACATATAGCCGATCTGGCTGATGGTGGAATATGCGAGCACCCGTTTTATGTCCCTTTGAACGAGCGCGGAGAACCCGGAGTAGAATAGCGTGACGCTCCCGATGAACCCCACCGCGAGCATCGCATCGGGCGCCATCATGAATAGTGTATAGAGCCTTGCGATCAGGTAGACTCCCGCAGTGACCATCGTGGCTGCGTGGATGAGTGCGCTGACCGGAGTCGGGCCGGCCATTGCGTCGGGGAGCCAGGTCTGGAGCGGGATCTGCGCCGATTTTCCTATAGCTCCGCCTATAATGAGAAAAGTGATCGCGGTGATTACGGTTCCGGCGAAGGGCAGCAACACGGGAGCTGCCGCGAGTATTGCCTGGATGTTGAATGTCCTGAAATAATAGAACAGGAAGAAGAGCCCGATGGCGAGCGCCGTATCGCCGACGCGGGTTACGATGAACGCCTTCTGCGCTGCTATGCCGTTGTTGCGGTCCTTATACCAGAATCCGATAAGCAGATAGGAGCATAGCCCCACACCCTCCCATCCCAGATATAGCAGGAGAAGGTTGTTCGAAAGCACCAGGGTGAGCATCGAGCCCACAAACAGGTTCATATACGCGAAGAAGCGGCGATAGTCTTCCTCATCATACATCGATTGGAATGAATAAAGGTGAATGAAGAAAGCGACGAATGTAATTACCAGCGTCATCACGAGCGCGAGCGCGTCGAAGTAGATCGCTATCTGGACGCGCAGGAGCCCGACAGCCATCCACTCATAAAGCGGGACCGTAACCGCGCCGTTGGGATTATGGGCCAGGTGGTAGATCGAGAAGATCAACGCGGTTACCCACGCTATGCCAACCGTCGCGCAGCCTATCGCGCCCATCACCTTTTTGGGCATCGATGTGCCGAGGAGCATCAATATGAACGCGCCGAAGAACGGCAGCAGGATTGTTACCCACAGCAGGTTGCTCACTCGTTCGATCGCTCCTTTAACAGGCTCACTTCATCGGTATCGACACTTCTCCACTGGCTGTAGATCCGGAGAAGCAGAGATAATCCGACGGCCACTTCTGCTGCCGCCGTTACAAGAATGAATATGACGAAAACTTGTCCATCCGGCTGGTTCCACTTCGATCCCGCGGCTACGAACGCTATAGCCGCCGCGTTCAGCATAATTTCGACGGACATCAGCACGAATATAAGGTTCCTGCGCACGAGCACCCCTATCGCTCCGATAACAAAGAGTATTCCCGCGAGCACGAGCGCGGCGTCGGTAGTTACGTTATTCATCGGGCTCTCCCAGTCTGGCGGGAATTACGCCGAAGTGAAACGCCGCAACCAGCCCCGCTAAAAGGAGCATCGACATAAGCTCGACGCCGATCAGATATGTCGTGAACAGGCTCTCGCCTACGGGGTGCGGACCGACCACCGCCACAGCCGGCATCGTCTGCCGGTTCGCGAGAACCAGGATGAACTCCGCCAGCAGCGCCGCGGTGAGCACGAAAGGCAGCACCCATATCACTCCGCTTATCAGGCTTTTTTCCCGTGCCCGCTCCTCTCTACCCAGATTCAGGACCATCACCGCGAATACGAACAGGATCAGGATCGCTCCGGCGTATATTATGATCTGCAAAACCGCCGCGAACGGGGCGCCCAGTGTCCAGAAGATCGTTGCTATGGCGAGCAGTACCACCGCGAGGCTAATGATAGCGTGCATCGGGTCGGTTCCGACGACTACCAGTATCGATGCGACTATCGCGACCGCACCTGAAGCGTAGAATAACTGGGTCATGGCAGCAGGTCCTTTACATCGACCGGCGGTCCTTCATCGATCGCCTCGCCCTTGCCTTTTCCTCCGATAGCAAGACCGGCGTGCTTGTAAAAATTGTAACCGTAATATTTGCCCTGTCCGCTGATCAGCAGGTCCTCCTTTTCATAGATTAGTTTTGTGCGGTTATATTCACTCATTTCGAAATCGGGTGTGAGCTGGATCGCGTAGGTGGGACAGGCCTCCTCGCAATAACCGCAGAATATGCAGCGGCTGAAATTTATCCTGAACCATTCGGGATAGCGCCTGCCGGTTTTGTCCTCTGTCGCCTGGAGCGCGATGCAATCCACCGGGCATGCAACCGCGCACAGGTAGCACGCGACGCACCGCTCGCCGCCGTCGGGGTCGCGCGAGAGTATGATCCTCCCGCGGTAGCGCGGCGGAATATATGCGATCCGCTCAGGATATGGCACCGTCACCCGCTTCCTGAACAGGTGGGTGAATATTATCAGCATCGATCTTAGGATAGAGAGCATGTTATTTCACCGCCAGCGCAACCGCGCCGGTTACGGCTACATTGAGAAGCGAAAGCGGCAGCAGCCACTTCCATCCGATCATCATAAGCTGGTCGAAGCGGTATCTCGGGAGCACCGCCCGGAGCCAGATGAAAATAAACAGGATCGCAAAAACCTTCAAGATGAACCACAGGATCGGTGGGAGCAACGGACCATGCCAGCCTCCCAGATAGAGTGTGGTTGCCATCGAGCTTATAAGGATTATGTCCAAATATTCACCCATAAAGAACAGGGCGAACTTCATGCTCGAATATTCGGTGTGATAGCCGCCGACAAGTTCGCTGTCGGCTTCGGGAAGATCGAAGGGGATGCGTCTCGATTCTGCTACACCCGTGATCATAAAAATGATGAACCCAAGCGGTTGAGTCAGGCAATACCAGAGATGTGTCTGCGAATCGACCACATCGATCAATCTGAACGACCCCGCGAACATCACAACCCCGACCATCGAAAGCGCCAGGGGGATTTCGTAACTTATGAGCTGAGCCGCTGATCTCAAGCCGCCGACCAAGGAGTATTTACTGTTAGACGCCCATCCACCGAGCACGATGCTGTAAACTCCGAGCGAAGTCATTCCCAGAAAGAAGAGCAAGCCCACATTCGAGTTGGAGATCACGATCGTATGAGTGTACGGTACTACCGCGAACGCGAGAAGCACCGTAATGACGATGATCGAGGGCGCGAGCACATATATAAAACGATCCGCAAACGGTGGGACCCAGTCCTCCTTCGTAAATAGTTTTATGATATCGGCGACGGGCTGAAGCAGGCCCGCGGGACCGACGCGGTTTGGGCCGAGGCGGTCCTGGAACCCCGCGAGGAGCCGCCGTTCGATCCAGATCATACCCGTGGTGAGACCGAGCAGCGCTGCGAGTACGCATACGCCTGTAATTACGATCCATATACCCGATAAAAGGCTGTTCATTTCACCACCACGTCTTCCGATGTGACCGGCACGGATATGCCCATGGTTTCTTCATACCCGCTCGGTACGCTCACGACTCCGGGCGCGACCGATTCATCCAGCTTAACATTCAATAGATGCGACGTTCCTCCGATTTCCAGTTCTATCTGCCGGCCCAGAGCCAGGTCCAACTCCTCCGCGCATTCCGGGTGAATACTCGCTTCGGCAGGAGGTGTGAGCTCAGTAAGAGCATGCGCTAACCTGGAGAGCTCCTCCGAACCGAAGATGCGGGGGCGGGGAACGAGCCAGAGCGTTTGGGGTTTCTGATTCTCGATTTTAAATTCGGTATCGAGCAAATCCCATGGAATCGGCTGGTCATGAGATGGTTCGATCATCCTCTTGCCGGGGTTTCCGCCGTGCAGAGGACCGCCAATTTCGATCTGAAACTTGTTTATCGATTGCTCCGAATTCCAGCCCGGCCACCAGAACCTTGGAATGAGCGAAGGCGCGGGCGGGTTTTGATCGCCTTCCATCGTGAATGAAAGCGGGGTGTTGGGATCGGGCGATGTACTCGGTTCCTGTATATTTTCTTTCGCACGCACTGCCGTACGGCCGCTGAACCGGTGCGGTTGGCGAGGGACTTTGCGGCCGGCAGGTGAGCGCCAATCCGCGAATGGCGCTGCTTCGAGCGCGGGAGCAAAAGCGGGATATGTTTTTACAAGATCGCGAAGCACATCGTCGATTACCGTCCATTCAGCCCGTTTGGACGCAAGCTCCTGCATAGTGCTCCAGACGGGGTTGATGCCGTTCTGTGGAATATAGACCTGGAAAAACCTCTGCGCCCGGCCTTCATTATTGATGAATGTGCCGTCGGCTTCAAAAAATGAGGGTACACCGATCACAACCTCGGCTTTACGCGTGGTTGTGGTTTGGGTTTCGATGCAATCAAGAGCTATGATACGCTTGATGTTCTGTATTGCTAGATCGAAACGACCCGTGCCGATGCGGCGGGCTAAGTCGTTTTCGAGGACGATAATTGTATTTGCTTCGCCTGATTCTATTCGATAAAATGCATCTTCGATGGTCATTCCCCTGAGCATAGCCGAGCCCATTGTGTTGGCTTCGGGCATTATGATCGAGAGCCAGCAGTCCTTGCCCTGCTCGCAGAGGGTCCAGGCGATGTTAGCGGCTGCTTTAAGGGCTTCGACACCTGCCGAGACGCTGGTTACAATCAGAGGCTGGCGTGCGTCCAGCAAATCGGCTGCTGCGCGGGTGGCGAGATTATCTCCGGTTGATTTGCGCTTGATTGCGGCTGTGATTTGATGGGCGAGATCGATGGTCATGGGCGGGGTGGCAAGAATGCTCTCGAATGCGATTCCCTGCAGTTTGATCGCCCAAGGAGCCGCGATGTAGAGCTTTCCCATAGCGTTTTGGAGCGCTGTTGCGACTGCATTCGCGTCCCAAGTCGGTATTTTCAACTTGCGCGCAATGTCCAGCGGCGCCTTGCGCATCGCCTGCCTAATAGCGAAATCGAGCATTGGAGCTTCGTTCGTGGGGTCCGCGCCGAGTATGACCACTACATCGGCTCCTTCGACCTCACCCAGTGAAGGAGTCCTCGCCGGGCCTTCGCGCAGGATTCTTAAAGCGAGTTCCGCTCCCTCCTGCTCGACGGCTGAAAAACCGGTGGAGAAGTTCGCGCTTCCCACAAGCCATTTGAGCGCGAAATTTGACTCAATCGATGCCCGCGGTGATCCTATCCCGATGACCCCATGCGCTTTTTTTAATGCTTCCCGAGCATGATTTACCGCTCCGGACCATGATATGTTAGTTCTCTCATCACCTTTCCCAACCGAGCACTCCCATATCCGCGAATTGCTATTGGCGAACTCATAGCCGTATCGCCCGCGGTCGCAGAGAAAATATCCGTTCACATCGCCGTTATAACGCGCGGTAACACGGCGCATGTAGCCATAGCGCTCACCGGGGATCGTGTTGCATCCCAGGGAGCAGTGGATGCAAATGGATGGTGCAGTCTGCAGATCCCATTTGCGAGCGTAGTGGCGATCATAGGTTTTGTCGGTGAATACGCCGGTCGGGCAGACCTCTACCAGGTTCCCCGAAAACTCAGACTGCAGCACTCCATCTTCCTGCCGGCCGAAGTAGAGCCAGTTTTTGGATGCGAATACGTCGAGATCGTCCCCGCCCGCGAGGTCGCGATAAAACCGGACGCAGCGGTAGCATTGTATGCAGCGGTTCAGCTCGTGGTTCACGAGCGGACCGAGGTACTGGTTGTTGTATGTGCGCTTAAGAAACCGGTAACGACGGTAGACCTGGCCGCACATCGTGGTCATATCCTGGAGGTGGCATTCACCACCTTCATCGCAGACCGGGCAGTCGTGCGGGTGGTTGACCATCAACCACTCGATCACATACCGGCGGAACTCGGCGGCTTCGGGGTCTTTGATCGAGATGCGTGTGCCCTCTTTTGCGGGAGTCATACACGCCATCTGGATCTTGCCGTGGGTATCGTTTTCGTCTTTATAGACCCGCACAGCGCACAGGCGGCACGCTCCTACCGACCCCATAGCCGGATGCCAGCAGAAATATGGCAGATCGAGCTTATGGTCCAGCGCGGCCTCCAGCATATTCCTGCCGGGTGCAACGTCATATTCGATTCCGTCGATAATTACCTTTGGCATTTTTATGCTCAATGCTAAATAGCTTATAAGTACATCTACTGACTAACAACGACCAGTGAAGCGCCTTAGGAATCGTGGCATGAACACTCTTGTGACTGCTATGCAGCACCTCTCGCAGCCCTGCGGGCCGCTGCCGGTCAAGGACTGTCGTGTCCGGCGCTTTATCTGGCTTACAATCTACAGCCAGGCCAACAGTACAGATACTGAATCTATAAGTAAGATATCCGATAGCACTGAGTAGGCCAGCCTTAGCTATAGATTTAATACAATTAACTGGCCGTATCCCCTGGACGACAGTGTTCCGAAGGAATCACGAGAGTCCCCTGGACGACAGTGTTCCGAAGGAATCACGAGAGTCCCCTGGACGACAGTGTTCCGAAGGAATCACGAGAGTCCCCCGGACGACAGTGTTCCGAAGGAATCACGAGAGTCCCCCGGACGACAGTGTTCCGAAGGAATCACGAGAGTCCCCCGGACGACAGTGTTCCGAAGGAATCACGAGAGTCCCTCGGACGACAGCAGCCCCAGGCTACTGTCGTCCAGGGGATACGGCCACTGTAGCTCTATCAAATTTAATAGTTAAGACAGGTCTACTCAGTACTATCGGGTATCTCTTTGCCAGTAATCAATGCAACAGACCTTCACCCACAGCCTATTAAGTATTCAAGATTAAAAATTGAGAATTCTCCCTTCCGAATAAGGGCATTTATGCGACCTTATGTGCTCATCGAAATCTTCTCTAAACTTGGTTAACGCGCTTTCCAGGGGGAACATCGCCCCGGTTGCCAGAGCGCAGTAAGTGTTAGGGCCTATATATTTCGCCTGGTCGATCAGGAGTTCGATATCTCCCGGCGCCCCGTGCCCCTGTTCTATAGATTCGAGTATCTGCTCGACCCACGGCAGGCCCTCGCGGCACGGCGTGCACCATCCGCAGGACTCGCGCGCATAGAACATCTCCAGATTACGGCACATAGCCACGGGGCAGGTTTTATCGTCGAGAACTATCGCCGTGCCCGTTCCGAGCGCGAGCCCCAGCGCTTTAAGGGTATCGAAATCCATCGGCACATCCATCTGGCTCGCGTCGAGGAACATCGTCGATGCTCCGCCGGTAAGCGCGGCGCGGTATGAATAACCCTTTTGCATCCCTCCGGCATGCTCCTCGATAAGTTCGCGCATCGTGGTACCCATCGGTAGTTCCCAGCAGCCGGGATTATTAACGCGGCCGCTCGCGCCGTAGATTTTAACGCCGCTGTCCCTGGCTTTACCCAGGCTCACGAACCACTCCGCTCCGCGTTCGATTATATGCGGCACGCAGCACAGCGTTTCCACATTCTGCACGACTGTCGGTCTTCCCCAGAGCCCGGATGTCTGCGGATATGGCGGTTTCGAGCGCGGGTTCGCGCGCTTGCCTTCGAGCGCGTTCAGTAAGCCCGTCTCTTCCCCGCACATATATCGCCCAGCGCTCACATGGATGTAAAGCTCATAGTCCCAGCCGCTGCCCTGGATGTTTTTTCCTGTGTAACCTTTGCCCGCAGCCTCGGCTATCGCCTTGCGCAGGAGCTTTATCGGGCGCCTGTATTCGTCGCGAATAAAGATATAACCGATATTACACCGGCAGGTATACGATGCAATGAGCATTCCTTCGATAAGCTGATGAGGGTCGCTTTCGACCAGGTAACGATCTTTGAATGTCCCCGGCTCCATTTCGTCGAAATTGCAGCAGAAATAGCGGGGCAAGCCGCTCTGCTCGATAGGGATGACTGCCGACCATTTAAACCCGGTCGGGAACCCCGCGCCTCCCCTGCCGCGGAGTTTGGAGTCGGATATGATCTTAAGGATATCCTCCGGAGCCATAGTAAGGGCCTTACGAAACCCCGAGTAGCCGCCGTTGGCTTCATAGGCTTCGAGCATCGTCGGGCCGTTCCCCTTGACTATGTTCCTGGTCAGGATGGGTTCCATGTCTACCGCGCCCCGCTCAATATCTGGTCGATCTTTTCTTCGGTCAGGTTACCGATTATATCTCCGTCCATCATCATCACCGGAGCCTGCTCGCAATGGCCCAGGCAGACGGTGGGGATTAGGGTGAACATACCGTCCGCGGTGGTCTGTCCGAGTTTGATTCCGAGCTTGCGCTGGAGATAAGCCAGTATGCTCTCCTCCCCCATTACCCAGCAGCTGATCGAGTCGCAGATGAGTATAACGTGCTTCCCGACCGGCTTTCGAAAGATTAAATTGTAGAATGTCGCAACGCTGTCGATCTCAGCGGGCGACATTCCGAGCACGGGCGAAAGGTCATCGAGCGCCTCGTCCGAAACCCACCCCCGGTGTTTCTGGACGACCTTGAGCGCGTCGATACACCCCGCCTGTCTTGTGGGCAGGTGCGCCAGCTCCTCTTCGATCTCCTGTTTTTCCTGTTCGGTCAGCATATTCAGATGGCTCGAATTATGATTTTTGAATCAAGTCCAGACCCGCGCTCAATATCCCTCGTGAAAAGCGCGCATATCGGCCGTTAAATAGTTCCGAGAGCACCGGTCGCAGTCGCAGCAATCGATTTTTCGGCATAGATGCTCTTGCTTCGGCGTGCTCTATCTTAGCCTTCAAGATTTCTCGCCATGCGTCAGACTGTGGATCTAACCGCTCCAGCCTGTCCATTAACAGCGTATATCGGGCTCGATCCGCGGCGTAAAAAGTAGCCCAGTTCGATTGCGCGATAGCCTTCTTCTGGCTGAATGTCTTAACTCCGCCGGTGCTCACGGCGGATGAATGACGGCGGTATATCCCCATCGGCTCTCGAATCATTTGGACGTTTCCGATTGCGGCGATAACAAGCGAAACCCAGGAATCGTGCCCGAAATGCTCGTGAGGGATTGGCAGCAGCCTGTCCACGTAGCTTCCGCGAAACGCCATAGTAAAGCCATACATAATATGCCGCCGCAGGAGCGCTTCGAACGCTCTGCCTCTGCTCACAAGCCCCCATTCGGCGTTTCCGAACGGCACTGTCTGCCACATGGTGCATCCGACCGGCTGGCCCGATTCATCGCACACATCCGCGTCCGTAAGCACCAGGCCGACACCCGCGTCAGCTTCAAACGCATCGCACACCGTCCCCACCTTCCGGGCGTACCATACATCGTCCTGATCGCAGAAGAAGATGATATCCTGATCGCACAGGCACATCGCCTTCTCGAAGTTCTTCACGAAGTCGAGATGCTTTTCATTCACGACTACCCGCACTGGAACCGGCGATGATCCCGCGAAATTGTTCAGGATATCGACTGTATCATCCGTCGAGCGATCGTCTACAACTACAATCTGATCGGGCAGGCGAGTCTGTGCGATTATGCTATCCAATTGCTCGCGCACGAATCTTGCTCCGTTAAATGTGCACATTGCTATTCCAGCACTTACCTCGCCGCTCATCTGTCCACATCCGCCAGTACGTAATCTATGCTTCCAAGTATCGCGATAAGGTCGGATATCAGCAGCCCTCGCGCGAGCATCGGGATGCTCTGTATGTGCGGGAACGAGGCGGTGCGAATGTGGCACCTGTATGCGTAATTGCTCCCGTCGCTGATCACATAATATCCGTAGTTGCCCTTTGCGCCTTCGGTGGGAATCATCGCTTCACCCGGCGGGATCGGCTGCCCCCAGCTTACCGAGAGGAAATGATTGATGAGTGTTTCGATTGCGACCATCGTCTCTTCCTTGCGCGGGGGCATTGCGAATCGGCTGCTGCTTTTATAGCTGCCCGCGGGCATATTTTCAGCCGCCTGCTTTACGATCCTCAGGCTCTGGCGCATCTCTTCGAGACGAACCACGGTCCGGGCGTAGCAATCGCCTTCCGTGGCGGTAGGGACCACGAAATCGAAGTGATCGTAGCTGGAGTATGGGCGCTTTTTGCGCAGATCCCAATCGATGCCGGTAGCCCTGAGATTCGGACCGGTCACTCCCCATTCTATGGCGGACTGTGGCGTGTATGCTCCTACGCCGATGGTCCTATTCCTGAAAATAGAGTTTTTGGCAAGCACCTTATCGAATTCTTCGATGCGCTTGGGGAAATAATCCAGGAAGCCGTCAATAAGACCTTTCCAGCCATTTGGAAGATCGCTCGCCACCCCGCCGATCCGGAACCACCCCGGATGCATCCGGAACCCGCAGATCGCTTCCATGATGTCGAAGATACGCTCACGGTCGTTGAATGTGAAGAATACCGGTGTGAGAGCACCGACATCCGAGCCGAATGTTCCGAACCATACGAGATGATTTGCGATTCGCCAGAGCTCGCTGAGCATCACCCTGATGTATTGCGCGCGGAGCGGGATCTCAATTCCGGCCAGCTTCTCGATCGAGAGCACGTAAGGCACTTCGTTCAGGAGCCCCGCGAGGTAATCGACTCTGTCAGTATAGGGGATATAGGTGTGAAATGTCTGCCGTTCAGCCATTTTTTCCGCTGCGCGGTGGTGCCAGCCGATGTCTGCTACCGAGTTGACGATCTGCTCGCCGTCGAGCTGCAGTATCAAGCGCAGCAGCCCGTGGGTGCCGGGGTGGTGCGGTCCGAAATTAAGGAACAGGAAATCGGTGTCTTCTCCCGAGCGCGCAAGCCCGTATTCTTCCGGGTCAAACTGGTATTCCGCTTCGTCCTCGCGCTGTTTTTCTTCCGGGAGTGTGTATGGTGGAAGGTCGGTCGCACGAGCGGGGTATTCCTTGCGAAGCGGGTGGCCTACCCAGTTCGGCGGAAGGAGAATTCGCCGCAGAAAAGGGTGCCCTTCGACATTTATGCCGAACATATCCCATATTTCGCGTTCATACCAGTTTGCGTTGGGCCAGAGATCCGTGATCGAGCCGATCGATGGATATTCACCCTGTAAAGGGATTTTAAGCCGAATATCGCTGTTGCGTTCGAGCGAGAGGAGCTGATAGACGACGGTGAAATCGGCATCGGGCTGCGAGGCAGGAGTGCGCCGGGCGCGCTCATCGATAGCTGTTAAATCGAAGAGCATGGAGTAGGGGGACGGCGCGTCCGATTTAAGATAGCTGAGCAGTGAGCGAACATGCGCACGGTCGACCCACAGCGTTGGCATGCCGTCCGCGGTGGTCTGCTCCGTAAGCTCGATATTTGGGAACCGCTCGTGCAGTTCGTCGATAACCGTTCGCCCAGTCTCCGCTGCTACCATACCTAAACCTCGTCCTGTGGGCGTATCTCCGTCATCGCCTGCCGCATCGGGCGCTTCAGGTCTCTCATCACCGGCATCTCCGGTCGGGTGATTCCGTGCTCGCCTACCACCCAACTGAGCGGTCTTCGTTCGGAGCCCACGGCGTTACGCAGGAGCAGCAGCCCCTCGAGGACTGCATCCGGCCGCGGAGGACAGCCGGGTATATAAAGGTCTACGGGCAGAAATCTGTCCACTCCCTGTACCACGCTGTAGACATCGTACATCCCGCCGGAATTCGCGCATGAGCCCATCGAGATTACCCATCTCGGCGCCATCAATTGATCATAGAGTTGCTTGATAACCGGTGCGACTTTAACGAACACCGTTCCCGCGATGACTATTAAATCCGATTCTCTCGGGGTTCCGCGGATGACCTCCGACCCGAAGCGGGCGATATCGTATTCGCTCGTGAATGCAGCCGAAAACTCCACAAAGCAGCAGGAAGTTCCGAACCCGAACGGCCAGATCGAGCTCTTACGGCTCCACGAAATCAAGTCTTGAAGCTTAGCCACTATTACATTCTGCGGACCCTCCGGTTTCGAGCGCAGCAGGGGAGCAGTAGTCGATTGGTATTCACGATGACCGAAGACCATCAGTCGTCACCTCCGGTGCGGCGTTTTATATCGGGCGACCAATCCAGCCCACCGAGCTTCCACACATATAGCAGCCCTGCTGCGAGGGTTGCGATAAACAGCAGCACCTCGACGTAACCCGTCCACCCCACGCGCCGGAATACCACAGCCCACGCAAACACGATGGCAGCTTCAACGTCGAATAGAATGAAAAACAGTCCCACTAGGTAATAGCGGATACCGTATCGAAGCCGTGCTGAACCGGTCGGCCGAATTCCTGATTCGTAAGGGACATTGCGCGCGGGGGCATGGTGTCTTTCGCCAAGGAAGTAGGACAGAACGATCATCCCGCCCACAAGCAGCAAAACCAGCCCGCCGTAGACCATTATAGGCCAAAAGAGGATTTGATTTGTACTCGCCGCAGTCTGCATATTAGCTCTATTCTCAGTAAAACACATTATAAAGCCGGGTAGCCTTACTCATCAATACCCAAAAGGTGAGCGGGTGAAACGTGGAGTTTTTCATACGCGAAGGGAAGGGTGTTAATCGCGAAAATACGAAAGGTAATTTAGTAATGGGTAGTGATTAATGAGTATTGGCCGTAGGTGAAGGTCTGTACCGTATGCTTCGGTGAGAAAAGCCTCCCGAAGCATAGCCTACTGCCGTCATCAATTAAGGCACAATACTCTCTAATACCAGCGAAGCGCCTTTGGAGTGCGCCGCGTCCGGCACTTTTGTGCGAGAGATTAACTTACAATTTACAGCTAAACCAACAGTGCAGATACTGAATCTATAAGTAAGATATCCGATAGCACTGAGTAGGCCAGCCATTGCTATAAATTTGATAGCACTATCTAGCCTATAGCCAAGACAGGCCTACTCAGCACCATCTGCTATCTCTATGGCGCCTGTATCAGTATAGACCTTCACCCAATCCCAATACTCACTACTCATTAATCCCTACTCAATGTGACTAAGCAGGTTTGCGTATCGCCTCTCGCTCCTTTTCGCTGAGGAAGCAGCCTTCTATGCAATTTTCTGAGCAGGTTGCATCGCAGGGTTCGATATGGATTGTGATCGTGCTTGCGGGGAAGCGTTCTTTTATTGCGGCAACGATGTCATCGTGAAGCTTATGCGACCGGTCAACGGACATATCCGCGCTAACAAGCAGGTGGAACTGCACGAACCTGTGCGAGCCGGCCTTACGCGTGCGCAGGCGATGGAAGCCGCGGACAATTCCGTTCAAACCGGAGATATATTCGCGGATCCAATCTTCCTCATCAGCGGGGAGGCTCGCATCGAGCAGGTCCTTACCTGATTCGACGGTGAGCTTGTAAGATGTGTGAATGATCAGCAGCGCTACGGCGATAGCGGCGGCGGGATCTATCCACTGCAAGTTCTCTCCTGGAATAAGCCTCTTGCAGATCCATATAAGAGCGAGACCGCCCATAACACCCGCCGATGTATAGACATCGGTGCGCAGGTGCCAGCCGTCAGCCTGCAGAGCGACTGAATCGGTCTCTTTTCCGACCTTAAACAGCATGTGAGAGACGAACATGTTCGCGAGAGCTGAGACGAGCATAATCGCCACGCCCAGCCCGGGTTCAGCCATCGGGTGCGGGTGGGTCAGCTTCATCACCGCCTCGTATATGATCCATATACCGGCAACAAAAATAAGCAGCGCTTCTATTGTGCCCGATATGTTCTCGATCTTACCATGACCGAAAGGATGAGCATCATCCGCGGGTTTACCGGATGATCTCACCGCGAAAAGGGCGATGATAGCCGCGAGCAGGTCTACCCCCGAATGAATCGCTTCGGAAATGACCGATACCGACCCAATCAGGATCCCGATTGCGATTTTCAGGATCACAAGCGCGCTGTTCGATATGACAGAAAGCAGTGCTACTGACGATTTTCGTCTATGGATATTGTCCAAAGGCGTCTCCAAGTGTGCAAAAAGCCCTGTGGGACTCGACAGTCCCACAGGGCTTGATACCTGCTGCCTATACCTTAGGCCCAGCCGCGCCTCAAGAAACACGAGGCCGCCTGATCTAGATCATATTATACGGAGACCGATTCAAGCTGTCAAGATTCTTGATTCTTTATTTTTGATGCCCAATTTTGAATAGCCGTGGTTGTGGTGGTCTGATCGTGTTTGGTAGTCTTTTTAGACGCGAAAGCTATCAATGCTTACCAGATTCCCACCATACGTGTATTCAAAATTAAAAATTTCCCCATTCTACATATCATAAGGCCCGCGGTTGATGTATGTGGTGGAATCCCGCTGACGGCGCCTCCGACCCCTGGACCGACATGGCTACCGTGAAGAACATCAACAAAGACCTTTACGGTGACGGCTTGCTCCTTTATCCGGGCAAGAAGGTAGGATTGGACGGTCCTGTAAGCACGATCCGCCTCGAACTCCTGCGCGAAGGCCTGGAAGATTACGAATACCTGGTCCTCCTTGAAAAGAAACTGGGCCGGCCCGCCGTGGAGAAGTTCGTATCCACCCTGGTAACAAGCCCGACCGAATGGAGCCACGACACGGCGACGTGGGCGAAGGTTAGAGAGAATATAGGGGAGGAGCTTGGAAAGTAGCTGGAGTTATTCGCTGGTGTTTCGGGAATTTGTTCCCGAAACACCATGACCGCATGTTTAAGCTAAATGGTAATCCTCAAATCTCGAAACCAGTTACTGATATTTCAGCGAAGCGCCTTGGATTGTGGCGGCTTCCGCCTCGGAGGTTTTGGCGCGAGAGCTTCCGGGCGTATGGAATAATCGAAACTATCGAGCGTGCGGCGTTCGATCGGTCTGCCGAGTGCTTTTTCTATCTCGAAAATATTCGCCGCATCCAGCTTCGTTACCAGAGTCATCGCATCACCTTCCCGCTCGGCTCGACCGGTGCGGCCGATACGGTGAATGTAGGCATCAGCCGTGTCGGGAATATCATAATTGACCACATGCGAGATTGTCTCTATGTCCAGGCCTCGCGCGGCTATGTCCGTGGCTACGAGGATCTGGCAGCGGCCTTCGCGAAAATCACCCAGCGCACTCTGCCTCTGATTTTGCGATTTATTCGAATGCAGCACTCCCACTCCATATCCGGCACGCTCGAGCTGCTTCGCAACCCGGTTCGCCCGATATTTGGTCCGGGTGAATATTAGCACGGAATTTGTCTCGGTTTCTTCGAGTAGCTTCAACAGGAGTGGCGTTTTAAGGTGCTCGGGAACGGGATAAAGCGCATGGGCGACGGTTTTCGCGGGAGCGCGCAGGTCGACTTCGATCCGTGCAGGATTTCGAAGAGCGTTAGCGGCAAGCTCCGTAAGCTCCGGCGCGAACGTAGCCGAAAATAGCATAGTCTGGCGCTCGCGGGGCAGTTCGGTGAGAATCTGCTTGATCGACGGAAGAAAACCCATATCGAGCATGCGGTCCGCCTCGTCCAGCACCAGCGCCTCGATCCCTGAAAGATCCGCCGTACCGCGCCCCAGGTGATCGAGAAGCCTGCCGGGGCAAGCGATGATTATCTCGACTCCATCCGCCAGCGCCTTCTCCTGCGGCGCCATCGCGACACCGCCGTATACCGACGCCGACCGTATCCTCGTATATTTGCCCAACTCTCCGACCGCCGAATTGATCTGTTCCGCAAGCTCTCGCGTAGGCGTAAGAACGAGCGCGCGGGTGCGCGATTTACCTTGTGTCGAAGTAAGAAATCGGTTCAATATAGGAAGCAGGAAAGCAGCGGTCTTGCCGGTACCGGTCTGCGCGGTTCCGATGATATCCCTGCCCGCGAGACCAAGCGGAATCGCGCTCGATTGTATCGGAGTCGGTTCGTCATAACCCGTCGCGGCGATGGCGCGCTCCAGGCGTGGATCAAGGTTAAATTTTGAGAAAGCGTTTGATGCGGGCAGCGCGGTTGCGCAATCGCTGATCTCGGGCTTTCGAAGCGTAAATGGACGGCTTCCGCTGACACCGCGTTGAGCTTTGAAGCAATCGCTGCAATAAACCGGCTTGCCAGAGGTGGGCTCGAACGGAACCTCAGCATGTTTTCCGCAGGATGAACATGGCGCGGAATGCATCTTGCACGACCTCCCCCGGCTGTAATTTCGGCGGGATGTGCGCTTCGAGTGGCACGCGGGGCAGCGGGTCGGGGTGTTGAACCCCTTCTTTCGATTGATCTCCTGCTGCCATGCCGTAAACACGAACGGTTCACTGCAATCCCGGCAGGTCAGGGTGATGTCTTTATAGGCCAATACTGGTCTCCTGGTTCGAATGTGAATATCTTGTCGGCCAGCATTGACTAGGGATCCGGTAGGGAGCGGGGCTTCCAAGGCCAGTCTGAAACCAGCGAACAATCAAGTTTATTATAACACAGACTAAAAAGACGCTCGGATCATAGACCCGAGCGTCTGATAATGCGAGGTTAAATTACCAGCGCCGGCCGCCGCCACCGCCGTAACCACCACTGCGACCACGGCCACCGCCGCCGCCACTGCGCTCGGTGCGCGGGCGAGCTTCGTTGACGGTCAGAGTCCTGCCGCCGAGGTCCTTACCATTGGTAGCCTCGATAGCCGCTTCCATGTTCTCTTCAGGGACTTCGACGAATGCGAAACCCTTGTCACCGATGATCCTGATCTCAGAGATCGGACCAAACGGCTCGAAAAGCTCACGAAGTGAGTCTTCAGTGGTGCTGTAGGGCATATTGCCTACATAAAGTGATTTGTTTGCCATTGGATTGCCTTCCTTCTGGGAAAATCTCAATTCTCAACGGGGCATTGGGCTCATAGCCACTACGGATGTCGATCAGTCGCAGAAAGTAAAGCAATCCACGCTCAGACCGCGACGCCGATGCGCCTGCGTTGATTTACCAGTAATTGCCAGTATAGACTATATTTTGGAATTGTGCAAATTTATCGCCGCAAATTTACAAGGCAGCTCCTAATCGACCTCGAGAAGCTCTATATTGAACGTTAAGTCTTTACCGGCAAGCGGATGGTTTGCATCGAGCGTCACCTGCGAGTCATCTACATCAACCACCGTAACCACAACAATCTGCCCGCTCTCATGCCGCATTTGCAGCTGCTCGCCGACCTCCAGGTCCATATCGGACGGGAACTGGTCCCTGGGAACCTTTATGACCATTTCATCAAAATGTGGCCCGTAGGCCTGGGTGGACGGAATTGTTACGGTCTTGGATTCTCCCGCATTCATCCCGTTTACTCCGGCTTCAAAACCCGGAATAATTTGACCTTCTCCAAGCGTAAACTCCAGTGGCTCGCGCCCTATCGAACTGTCAAAAACGGTGCCGTCATCCAGCTTTCCCGTATAATGAACCTTTACCTTATCGCCATCTTTAGCTTGTGTCATTGATTCCTCCTTCATCCTGTCAATTATCCCCGTTCCCGAGTCTGCTTCAAAGCAAACCAGATCATGGATGATTCTTTACCTAAAGCAGGCAAGAGCACTGATAATACTGCGAGATTGGAGGATAGTCAAGAATGAAGATAGCTGCTAGCTTTCTTTTTAGCTAACAGCTTTCAGCTGTCAGTTGTCAGTGATATCACTGGTAGTTATTATCATCACAGCCAATGAAACTGTCATTCCCACATATACTGTTATTGCAGGTAAGAGCGCGCGATGCAGCACGTGCCATTGAACTGTTAAGCAGTAAATGACCTGCTTCCCTTCTTTTTCTGAGGCATAAGCGAGTTATTGCGGATTGCGGATACGATATCCATAGGCGCCCAATCCACTACCTCAGCAGCGCTGTAATGCAATATCGGCGGTACCCCTTCCTTACCGAGTGATTTGATCCCGATAATCGGCTTTTCGAGCTGCTGCGCGAGGTTGATCTGCTGCTGAATGTCCTTGCTGTGCTCCCAGTATATGTCGGAAACAACCACCACAATCTCAGCCGGCTCGATCTGCTTCATGAGCATATCGATTATCTCACCGGGGGAATTCGACTGCGTATAGCCCTTGCGCGTAACGCTCTGGTTTACCCAACTAAATAATCGCGCCTGATTAAGCATCCGGACTATTCTGCGGTAGTCCTCGGACTCTTCCCATGCATGGCTGATGAAAACATTGTAATCCCTTGCTGTAGACATTTGCGCTCCTCAATGATTGACATTAAGCATATCCCTGTCTTCTTCTTTCCATATTTCAGGAAGGGATAATTTTGAGTTTTGGATTCATAATTATGAATAGCTATGGGTGGTAGTCTGTACCCTGGTGTTTCTCTATGGAATCGGCTGTCAAATATAAACCGAAGCCACGGAAACATTTTTAACAGATGGAAGTTGGCACGCAGCCAGCGAGCTGACGATGCTCCTCCTTTAAGCATGAGGAAGTGAGCGGTCGCTTTTGATCTGATGCCCAATCTTGAGTTGCTTGCAATATTGCTGACGGCTATGGGCTAATTTATTCTAATTCTCTATTGGCGCTCAAAGGCGCGGATTAACTGTCGCGACTTCGGGCCTCTGAATTCGGGAGTGCCTGTTAAAGCAGGTATGAAACACAAGCGGAGTGCCCCGCGATAAAATGTCCTGGCGTCAGCTCTTGGCAATTAAGCTACAGATGCCGCCCGAGGGACTCTTCTAGAGGTTATCTTAGAAGAGTCCCGGTGAGTCTTGGTCTTTAACATGCTAAAGATCACTCTTACCAACTGCCTGGCCACCGCGATCTTTGCGTGGTCCTTGCCCCTTATAAGCACCCTCCAATAAGTCTGAACCATAAGATTATCAAGCTTAGAGCGGCCCATGTTCTGGGCACGCGGCACCAGTATATACTTCAGGAACTTATTGCAGAATCTGTTAAGCTTGCCATAGTAGATGCTATCGGCACTCTGGCTGACAGTGGGTGAAAGGCCGCAGTAACAGACCAGTTGCTCCGCGCTGTTAAAGCGGCTGATATCTCCTTTGCCGGGTCCACAATACAAAAGCCGCATTCCTGCACGGGTTATTTTCTGATAAACTGGAGTATACATTCATTGGAGATACTGCTATCAAAGCCCGTATTTATTCCCTTATCGTGCCCTGGTCAATGGAAAGCGGACTTGTGCTGCTGCAGACGGCAATGCCGCTGCTCGCGGTGCAGCTCGGTGTAAACTGGATGCTGCTCGGGACCATCGGCTGGATCGCACAGGCTTTTCGCACCCCGATCTGCCTCGCGTCCGGGTCGCTTTCTGAAAAAGTCGGCAGGAAGAAGATCATAATCCCCTCAGCATGTCTTTGCGCGCTTGCGCTAGTGCTGCTCGGACGGACGACTACGTATATACAGCTGATAATCCTCTATTCACTGGCTATGGTCATGATAGGCTCGTTCTATCCTCCGCTGCAGGCGCGCATCGCGGATGTATCCGAACAAGGCCAGCTCCGCAAGAACCTGGGGATGTTCAACATCGGATGGTGCGTTGGGGGAGCAGTCGCGGGATGGACCGCGGGTATGCTGGTTGGGTACGGCCTGTCTTTTCTATTCTATATTGGAGCGGGATGCTGCATGCTCGCGGCTGTGCTCGTGTTTACATGGCGGGGAAGGCCGGTTGTGCATGCCACGGAGGATGGATCGGAACCGGTTGGAGAGGATTTCGGATCGCTGCTCACAATCTCGCGCATGGGGCATTTCCTGGGATTCTTCGGTTATTCAACTGTCCGCATCCTCTTCCCCAAGCTTGCAGTCGATGTCTTCCACTGGAAACAATCAACCGAAGCGCTGGTCGTTTCGCTGTTCCTCTGGGGGCTCGGAATCGGAATTTTAATGATGAACGCTTCGCCTTGGTGGCGGGGGAAGCTGTGGGCACAAATAATGGCGCAGTGCGGAATGGTCGTATGCGCGCTGGGAGTGGCGTTTAGCAGATCACCGATAGTGCTCGGTACGCTCTTCTTCGGATTCGGTATAGCCCAGAGCATCGCATACACCGGTGCTCTCTACTATGGTCTTTCCAGCCGCAAAGGTCGAGGTAATAACACGGGAATCCACGAAGCTCTGGTCGCAATCGGATGCGTGAGCGGATGTCTTCTTGGCGGCATGGTAGCCCAGCACATAGCCCCAGTCGCGCCATTCGTCCTTCTTGCAGGATTAGCGGCGACAGCGCTGGTGATTACCGCGGTGCTTGCTCCAAAGGTGAAGCAACCGCAGCCTTCGCCTTCTCCTTAACCGCGGGCTTGTGCTGTTCTTTGACAATATGCCAGATCAGGGGCAGCGTGGCGAGGAGGACCAACGCCACTATTCCCGTAGAAATTTTCTCCTGCCTTGAGAGCTTGAACTCTCTCCAGTTACCCGCGATCACCGCTATCGCCAGTGCTGCAAGCGCGGGGAGATAGGGTACGACCCCGAGCATCACGAGGACCATCGCAACGGTCATCATAGTGGTAACGAAGATGAAGTTTCTGCGGCTGTTCATCCCGAGCCTGTGCACCGCCGCGAACACCAGCGCCATAAATAGCGGATCACCCATCCCCATCATCACCGATGGCATAAACGCTCCCGTCCCCGCTTTCGGAATCGGTGCGCTCACCGCGCTTACGATCTCGGGAGCATGTTTGACCACCGAAGCCACCGGGCCGACGGTCACAGTCCAAAAATCGGTGAATGCAGCGAAGATGACCACGGGCAGGAGCAGGTTCTTGTCGCGGATTCGCAGCGAGACCAGGTAGCCAATGCTCGATGCGGCAAGCATCAGGAGTACATACATCGGCATCTTCAGCGGGTGCCGGTATAATCCCATTATGAACCAGATCTCTCTCATCGTTGGGTAGCGGTGGAGTTTTGTGGGTATCTCAGCCAGCGCGATAATCAGCATAACGATCGCCGCTACTCCCGCAAGACACCCGACAAGGCAAAGAAGCGCCTGCCAGAAGTTCATCCTTAGCTTTGAGAATGAGTAAATGATCGAGACCTGCACCACCATGAATAATATTGTAGGCAGCGCGAGGGTAGCGGCTCCGCAAATACAAAGCACCGCAGCGAACGGACCGCTGGCGTGACGAAGAGCCGCATCGATGGAGTTTATAATAGCGGGCAGGAATTTGGCTTTGGGAATGAGCAGCCACAGCGCGAAATAGGCTAGTATACTTATAGATAAATAAAGGGCAGGAGACCTTTTGGACAATTGAGCACCGCCTCAATCTTTGACAAGCCATTATAGCACAAGGTACAATTGAGAAATGAGGGGAAATCGGGAATGCGACGGAGTCGCGGGAGATAAGACCAATGAGCCAGATAAAAGTAGTAATAGCCGATGACGAATCGATTATAAGAATGGACCTGAAAGCGCTCCTGGAAGAGATGGGGCATATCGTCATAGGAGAAGCAGCCGACGGGCAAAGAGCGCTGGAACTGACACGCAGCCTCAAGCCGGACGTCGTCATAATGGACATCAAGATGCCGGTGATGGACGGCCTCGATGCGGCTAAGATCATCGCCGAAGAAAAGATTGCGCCAGTAGTGCTGCTCACGGCATACAGCCAGAAAGACCTTATAGAGCGTGCGAAGGAGGCGGGAGTCTTCGCATATCTGGTAAAGCCGTTCCAGGAGTCCGATCTGCTTCCGGCTATAGAAATCGCAATCTCGCGTTACCTCGAACAGCAGGACCTCGAGAGCACGGTGGGTGATCTCGAACAGAAACTCGAAACCCGCAAGATCGTCGACCGCGCAAAAGGCATCCTGATGGATAGATATAAACTGACAGAAGCCGACGCCTTCCGTCGCATCCAGCAGCAGAGCATGAACCAGCGCCGCTCGATGAAAGAGATCGCGGAGGCTATTATTATTGCGAATGAGATTTAAATAACTGATAGCTTTCTTTTTAGCTGTCAGCTGTCAGTGATGTTACAGGTAGCTTTTATTATCACAGGCAGTAAGAACTGTCATTCCCTTATTATCTGTCATTCCCGCGAAGGCGGGAATCCAGAGTGGTGAAATGACATCTTAACCATCTAGCAATCAAATCAACCGGTCCTTTCCGGCGCTAGGACGTGAGACACTAGGACACAAAGAATTAATGCCCTGGAGAAAAAATACAACACAAGAAAGTGAAGCTACCGCAGCGACGCTTCGGGAACTGCCTCCTGAGCAGGAGCTCGAGGCCCTTCGCGCGCGCGTATACGATCTCGAAAAACGCATCGCGGAAAAAAATATCGAAGCCGATGCGCTCCGCGAGGTCGGGCAGGCGATCGGATCGATGCTCAACATCGACGAGATGCTCAAAAAAGTCGCCGATATAGTCACCAAAGTCACCGGCACCGATCTCTGCCTCATTTACCTTTTAAACGACACCGGCTCCGAGCTGGTATTGCGCGGCGCGAGCGGTGAGACCAAGGACGTCGTAGGAAAGATTAGGTTGAAGATAGGTGAAGGCGTCACTGGGTGGGTAGCTCAACAGCGGACCCCGGCGGTCATCAACCGCGAAGCATGGCGCGATGAAAGGTTCAAGCCGGTTCCCGGTTTTCTGCAGGACCGTTATCAATCCATGCTCTCAGTGCCGCTGCGGGGGCGCAACGACCTCGTAGGCGTCATCAACGTCCGCACGAACTCACAGCACGAATATACTAAGACTCAGGTCAGCCTGCTCGACAGCGTCGCCAGGCAGGTCGGCGGCGCGGTGGAGAACTACAATCAACTTCGGCGAATGGAGCAGCGCGCATCGCAGCTCAGCACCCTTTCCGAAATCAGCCGCACGATCACATCCGATTTATACCTGGAAGAAATCCTCCAGCTCATAGTCGCGATGACAGCCGAGAGTATGAACTTCAAAATCTGCTCGATCATGCTCCTCGATGATAGGAAGGAAGAACTGGTCATCAAGGCGACCCAGAGCCAGAGCCGCGCCTATGTAAAGAAGCCGAATGTCAAGCTCGCGGAGAGCGTGGCGGGGCGCGCGGTGATGGAGATGAAACCGATCACGATCCTCGACGTGCGCAAGACCGCAGGCTACCAATACCCGGATATCGCCAAGAAAGAAGGGCTCTGTTCCCTGATCGCGCTCCCGCTTTCGGTGAAAAAGGAGATCATCGGGGTCCTCAACTGCTACACCGCGACCCCGCACCGGTTCTCCGAGGAAGAGATCAACCTGCTCACCGCTCTCGCAAACCAGGCCGCGATCTCGATACAGAACGCGAAGCTGATGGTGCAGACCGCGGTCCTGCAGGAGATGCACCACCGCGTTAAAAACAGCCTTCAGACCATCGCGAGCCTCCTTCGTTTGCAACTCCGGGTGGGCAAGTTCGATTCGCCGCGCGAAGCCCTTAATCAGAGCATTAACCGCATCCAGAGCATTGCGGCGGTGCATGAAATGCTCTCCAGCGAGAACCTTGACGATGTCGATCTGAAGAAGCTCTCGGAAAACATCCTCTCAGCCACCGCGCGCGGGCTCTTGCCGGATGCAAGGCAGGTGCGGACCGCTGTCGAAGGCGAAAATTTCTTCCTGCCGAGCGGCCAGGCGACCTATGTGGCGCTGATCCTCAACGAGCTTATCCAGAACGCAGTCGAGCATGGTCTCAAGGGTAACGTAGGCACGGAGCTTTTGGTAAAAGTCTCGCAGGACGAGGATACAGTCACTCTCGATGTGGTAAACGACGGCGATCCCCTCCCCGTTGATTTCGACGTCCGAAACAACCGCAACCTCGGCCTGAAGATCGTCGAAAGCCTGGTAAGGGACAATTTAATGGGTGAATTTACGATCAAGTCGGCGGATGAGCATACGAGATCGACTGTTAAGTTTCCGAGGTAAATTGATTGAGTAACTAATAATCGCTGCGGTTTTGGCGACTCTTGAAGAGTTTTCGCTGTTTCGGGAAACCCCCTTCCCGAAACCATCAAACCATCAAATTCTCTTCCACGTCCTCCATAGTTTCCGCGTCTTCGCGATTCCCTTCGTATACACCCATCTTCGCCCCGCTCCTTGACACTCCTCCTCCCTCGAACTTATAATTCAGCTTGGAAGTAAAGTAATGTAACCATTCCCAGCGGAACTCCCTCGGGTGTTCCGTTGGTCGTTTGTACGCAGGGGTGAATCGATATGGCCGATCGCAAATATGATTTCGCGGAAATAGAAAAGAAATGGCAGAAGCGCTGGAAGGAAGCCGATCTCTTCAAAACTAAAGAATCGACTGACAAGCCCAAGTTCTACGGGCTCGATTTCTTCCCGTATCCGAGCGGAGCGGGCCTGAGCGTCGGGCACTGCCGCAATTATATCCCGACCGACGTAGCCTGTCGCTACAGGCGGATGAAGGGCTTCAATGTCCTCCACCCGATGGGCTGGGACGCGTTCGGCCTGCCGGCTGAAAACGAAGCCATCAAAAAGAAGAGCCACCCGAAAAAGACCGTTCCCGAATACGTGGCGACCTACAAGCGCCAGATGGACCTGGTGGGAATCGGCTACGACTGGTCGCGCGAGATCAATTCATCTCACCCCGACTACTACAAGTGGACCCAGTGGATTTTCCTGCTCCTGTATAAGCGTGGCCTCGCTTATCGCTCGCTTGCCCCTGCGAACTGGTGCCCGAACTGCGCGACCGTGCTCGCGAACGAGGAAGTGAAAGACGGCCGATGCTGGCGGTGCGATTCATATATTGAAAAGAAAGACCTGCCGCAGTGGTTCTTCAAGATCACTGCCTACGCGGATCGGCTGATCGACGACCTCGACACCATCGACTGGCCGGAATCAATCAAATCGATGCAGCGCAACTGGATCGGTCGCAGCGAGGGCGCGGAGGTCACGTTTAAATCTGAGCAGGGTGATAATATCGTCGTCTACACCACCCGCCCGGATACCCTTTGGGGAGCGACATTTATGGTCCTCGCGCCGGAGCACCCGCTCGTCGAAAAGCTGGTGACTCCGGATAAAAAAGCGGAAGTGGAGGAATACCGCAAGTTCGCCCAGCGCCAGAGCGCGATCGAGCGCCAGTCCACCGAAAAAG
>Ga0123519_10001451_pt1 | contig 40466 bp, 28 predicted proteins | sample YelNatPaOPRAMG02_FD_87396 | JGI IMG/M metagenome (GOLD analysis project Ga0123519, IMG submission 87396) | Hot spring microbial communities from Yellowstone National Park - Yellowstone National Park OP-RAMG-02 (version 2) | ecosystem: Environmental > Aquatic > Thermal springs > Hot (42-90C) ...
GTGAGGGCCGACCGCCTAGCCAGCGCCGCCCAGGAGTTCGGCGTGAGGGAGACCTACGATAGCCTGGACGCGATCTGCCGGAGCGGTATCCAGGCGCTCGCCATCTTCACCCAACACTGGATGCACGCCCCCCAGGCGATCCAGGCGATGGAGGCCGGCAAGCACGTCTACTCGGCGGTCCCCATAATATCCCTCTCCAACGGCGACGAGATGCTAGATTGGTGCGCCAAGCTTATAGACACGTGTAAGCGCACGGGCATGCTGTACATGATGGGCGAGACCTCCTACTACCGTCCGGAGGCAATGTACGGCCGGCGCCGCGCTGCGGAGGGCGCGTTTGGCCACTACGTTCTGGCGGAGGGCGCCTACCTCCACGACGTGGACGATCCCGGATGTAGCCTCAGGGACGTGACGCGCAACCGCTTGGGAGACCAGTTCGACCTGACCAAGACCGGTGGCGTCCCCATGCATTACCCCACCCACTCGATCGGCGGTCTCCTCTCGGTGATGAAGGCCCCGCTTACCGCGGTCTCCGCCATCGGCTACCAGTACCCCAACGACGACTGGCATCGGGCAGATACGGAGAGCGGCAACGTCTTCGGCAACGAGACGGCGCTGTTCAGGTGCGCCAACGGAGCCGTAGTTCGCATCTGCGAGTACCGCCGCATAGGCCACTACAGCTACGAGGGGTTCCATCTGTTTGGCACGGAGGCCAGCCTTACGGACGGGCCCGATGGGCCACACTGGGTCACGAAACATGGCGCTACAAAGCTGACCGTTGAGGAGATGCGCGACCCACTGCCGCCCGATGTGCTGGCCGCCTACCGTCGTGGCCGCCAAGCCGACCACGAGGTGTACGGCGGGCACGGAGGGTCGCACGCCTACCTGGCAAACGAGTTCGTACAGGCCGTGGCCGCGGGCAGGCTGCCATCCGTGAACGCCTGGGAGGCCGCCCGATACTTCGTGCCCGGAATCATCGCCCACAAGTCCGCCCTCCGTGACGGCGAATGGCTCAAGGTTCCGGGTTTTGGGGACCCACCCGCGTAGCCCGCCGCGCCTGGCACTGGTGCGAAACTGAGGTCGCCACTTCCATGAGAATCCATCGCTGCTTAACCCCAATCCTCGCCGCACTCGCCGTGATCTGGGCGCCGGCAACTGGGTTGCCAGCCACCAACGGCGCGGCTTCTGCCGTCGGCAGGTGGATCAGCGCCCCGTCGCCAGGGCCTGCATCCGGCCTGTTCAGCCCGGTGCCGCTCTTTTGGTTCGAGGTGACCGCAACGCCGTTCGTCTACCGAGCGGTGGTGCACGTGCCTCCGAGCTGCAACCGCGCCACCGCCCTTCTCCGCACCAGCGGCTACGCATACGTTTGCGTGGATGGCCACCAGGTGTACGCCTGGGCACCCCGCGCCCGCACCGACCGCGAGCCAGCCATCCCCGCTAACCCCACTCGGGTCCACGAGCTTGACCTAAGCGGTGTGTTGACGCCCGGCAGGCACGTGCTTACCGTTAGCGCCCCAAGCGATGGATTCGTGCTCGCTGGCGGGCTCTACGCTGGTGCCAAGCGCATCGCCCCGCTGGCAACGGACGGTGAGTGGACCGTCACAAGGTTCCGCCCAACCAGCATCGTGGAGGACCAGCCGATCATGCGGCTTGCGTACACTGGCGCAGCCGTACCCGGCGAGGCTGGACCCGCACAGGCCGTCAGCGTCGGCGCGCCGTGGCAGGTCAGCGAAGACACCCTCGCGGCGGCGTACATCCGAGGCGTCTTGGCGCGCGTGCGCAAGGCCACCGACGACGCCGAGTGGCGCCTGCAGCTACTGGCGAAGAAGGGCATCTACGTGGTGGACGACACGGCCTACGGATGGGCGGGGCCGGAGCGCGCCAACCCTCAGGCGGTGATGGAAGCGACGCGCCTGCTGCGTCGGGTGCCCGCCGTTCGCTCCGCAGCCGCCGCGTTGTCCGAAATGCGGCTCGAGACGGCGCCGCAGCTAGCCAACGCCATGGGCCGCATTGCCGAGCTGTTAGCCAACGCCGCTGCCCTCAGCTCTGGGGCTCAGCACGCATGCAAGAACGCGATGGCCGCCGACGAGCGAATTGCGATCGCCCTGGCCGAGAGGGCAATCGGTGCCAAACCGCACGGCGCTACCCTCGCCGAACGCCGGCGAGCGCTGGAGGCTGCGCTACGCCACCCGCTGAACCGCCTCAACGAGAGCCGCTACGATAGGCTGGGATGGCTCCCCCATCCGGGCCTCGCCGATAGCCAGATCGGCGCGTGGGGCGTGCGCGTCAGCCCGGTCACCGGCCCCACCAGAATCGACGCGCCCAAGCAGTGGCTGTTCAGCACCGACCCCACGGACTCCGGCGAACGAGAGCTTCGTTGGAGCATCGGATACAACATCGAGAGCCAGATGGCCCGCATCGACGTGCGCTCCAACTGGGCCGCAAGCAAAGACCCCACGATCGCAGCCTATAGGGGTCCCGCTTGGTACCGAACCCGCATCCGCATCCCGGATGAGTGGGCGGGCAACGACGTGGTTCTCACCCTCGGCATCAGCGGCCAGGAGCGCCTTTGGGTGAACGACCGCGAGGTCACGCGGCTGGGTAGCGGGCAAGGCACCCGCACGTACACGCTGCCGTCCAGCGTGGTAGCCTTCGGCGCAGATAACCTCGTGGCCCTGCGCGTGGACGCACGGGGCGATCAGCGCGGGATAACCGGACCCGTAACGGTTGCCTGCCCGTCGCTGCAGGGCCCAGAGGGGAGACAAACGCCGCCAGTGCACGTGCTTGCCACGCCGCTGTCGCCGTGCGCGGTCCTAACGCCCCAAACGAGCGTCATCGAGATCCACCACACGGGCACCGCCAGCTTGGTGCTGCCCGGCCGCTCCGGCATACTGCATGTTGGCGGATATTCCGCATCCGCGGCGGGCAGGCTGAAGGCGAACTGGGCGATGGTGTGGCTAACGCCCACAACGGCCGCCGGAGCGGAGCGCCCCATCATCCTCGTCTTCCAGCACAACCCGGTATCGATCTCCTGCTCCAAGGGCGTAACGCGCATCCGTCTGTCCTCGCCACGCCAGCGGGTGATCGCGGTGCGGCCATGGGCCAAGGCGATGCCGCCATTGGGCAACGACAGGGCCATCGCCAGCGCCGCCGGCCTTTGGTCCCGCGCCGCCCTCGCCGTCCCAACGGACTACATGAGCATAACGCGGGTTCTGCGCAAAGGCCAACCCATCACCCATATATCGGTGACGAACGTGCCTGCCGGTCCGCTCCTCGGGCAAACCGTGATCTACCACTACCTTGAGACGCGCGACGAGTGGGGCACCAAGCCGCTCAAACTGGCCCCGCTGCCGGCCCTCTGCAGCTACGCGATCGACACCCACTTCCGCCACCTCAAGCTGAACCTGCCCGGCAAGCTGGAGACGATTCAGGATGGGGGCTTGGCGGCGCCGTATCGCGCGGTGAGGGGCGCAGACCGCGTGAGTTACAGCTACGACGTTGAGCCGTGGCCGCGATACGTTGGTTTCACCAGCTGGATGTTCAGCTGGGCAGACGCGGGCGTTCCCGGCAATAAGCGCGAGATGGAGCTGATGGCCTCCATAGGAGCCAACTGCTACCGCCCGCAGCACAACTGGTCGAACGAGAGGCCTGGCACCTACCGCAACGGCAAGTGGGAGGGCTACTTCCCGGAGAGCGACACCCGGACCCGTGTTCAGATAACCGCGGACTACTGCAACGCCGTGGGCCTTAACTACATGAACAACATCGAGCAGACGCTGGACCACCACGAGCTATGCCGAAACGACTACGACACGTGGCTGAGGACGGTGCTGTACCCCCACTACGATCGCTTGGTGCCGCAGCTCGCCAACCGGCCGTTCTGGGCCGTCTCGTATGACCTGGTGAACGAGCCGTTCGATCACAAGGCCGCCAAGTATAACCCCGCGATGAAGGAGCTAACGCGCCGCATCCGCCAGATCGACAAGACCCACCTCTGCTACATTGAGCCATGCCAGGCGTGGGGCGCCATCCAGCAGCTCCGCCTCATCGAGCCCACCGGCGACCCGCTCACGATGTACAGCTTCCACGACTATAACTTCCGCCTGTTCAAAGCCACAGACCGCTGGCCCACCCTGGAAAACGACATCAGCAACATATGCCAGATGTGGTGGCCGGCGTTCGAGTTCGCCATCAAGTATGGCTACGGAATGCACTGCGGAGAGTTCGGGGGATTCGCCAGCGAGACCGACGATTCCCTGGCGCAGAAGACGTTGCTGAACGACTTCTTCCGCATCTTCGACCAGTTCGGGATGCACAGCAACTACTACTCAGGCCGGGAGGTCTTTGAGCGCCTCGCCGACGGAAGCTGCCGGCCCAGCAACGTGGTGCGCGCATACCGCAGATACCTTGCCCGTCCAGACACGAACATCTACTACACGCGCTGGCCAGGGGAGCCGACGCCGCCGCGGAGTTAGCAAACAGCCAGATGGGCCGTAACCCCTCCGCTGGAGGAGCTTCGGCCCATCATCTCTGCTGCCCTCGTGCAATTGGGGCGGCTAAGGCGCCGACAGCCCCAAGGCCCTTCTCAGAATCAGCAGAACGTCCCCGATCAGAACCGTGCCGTCACCGTTTAGGTCCGCGGCTTGCATCTGGCTTGCCGTGCCTTGAGTCAGGTGCAGGGCTATGCGCAGCGCCAGCATAGCGTCCCTGGCCGTCACGCTCCCGTCGCCATCCACGTCGCCCGCCAGAATAGGAATGGCCTTCTGCAGCACCAGAAGCACATCGGGCGGGCTCACGCCGTCCACTACCGTTACCGTCTGCTCCGCGGTCCCCAGGCCACGCTCAGCCGCATCATCGCTGTCCACGCCGACGTGCCACACACCACCGACCGCGCCGATCTGGAAGCTTCCATCCGGGTTGGCCGCGAAGTCCTGCCAGTTCCCTGCGTTGTCGTACGCGTGCATCCGTATGCCGCCAATGAGTGTGAGTGTGTTGTCCACCACCTTGCCGCGGATGGTGGCGGTGGCGCTTTTCAGCACCAGCAGTACGCCTTCCACGTCGATGCCGTCTACGATGGTTACGTGGACGTCGGGACCGCGAAGCAGTCCACGTTCGGCGGCCTCGAAGCTGTCAACCTGGACGCTCCACTCCCCGCCGACCACCGGCAGATCAAAGCTGCCATCTGAGCTGGTCCTGCCGCTTGCTATGTCGTAACCACCTCCGGGCGGAAATACGTACAGACTAATGCCTGCGACGGGAAGCGCACGGTTGTCCACCACCTTGCCGCGGAGGTGCGCTGTAGGCTTGCCAATAGTGAGGTCCAGAGCAACCGCCTGGCCGCCGGCAACGCTGATCTCCATTTGACGGCTGCCCAGATATCCCTGCCCTGGCGGACTGTCACGCTCCGCCTGCACTGACCAGTTGCCTGGTGGCACACCAATGAAGTACCTGCCATCCGCGTCAGTGGTATCCGTCACCAGCGGGTCCTCGGCCCCCTCCGTACGGGCCTCGATGGTGGCCCCAGACACCGGCCGGCCCTGCCCATCCCTAGCAATGCCGTATATGAGGCTGGTCGCCCTGCGCGCCCGCAAGATTACGCCTGGTATGTCGCGCGACGTTGCGTCAATGGTTTGGTAAGCGGTGTCGCCTCCTGGCCACACGTACCCCTGCATCGCCAAAGCGGCAGACGCGTCCGTTAGCGACTGCAGGCGCCATCGGCCGGGTGTGATGCCCAGGTCAAACGTGCCGTCAGGACGCGTGTAGGCGATCGTGAACGCCTGAGGACCGTCGTCGCCTCCAGAGCCGATTCCGATGGGCACTCCTGGAACGCCCTCGCCCCCAACCTCGTCCACAATGGCGCCGGTGACGTGGCGGCTGGCCGGAGTAAGTGCCAGATCCTGACTGGCCATCCGCCCAGTGGCCACCGTGATCACCGACTGCTGGCTGAACGCCAGGTTGGACACATAGCCGGGGCGGAATGCGGCGATGATGTAGCTACCAGGCGGGCATCCAAGGGAATAGCGGCCGGCAACATCGGTTCGCACCCCGCCGATGGGTCCTCCGCTATCTACCGCAGCATCGAACAGCAGAACCCACGCATTGCTCACCACTGCCCCCGCCGCAGCCACGCGCCCAGAGATGCCCTGGCCGTACGCCCTCGGAGCGATTGTGAAAGGAGCCTGACCCAGCAGCGCGCCAGATCCATCACGCGCGGCGAACACGTACCGACCGGCAACCCGTGAGAGTACTCCGCAGTGAGATAGGTTAAGGGTGAGAGTGACGGCCCCGTTGGCGGCGCCGTCCTCATCACCTGGCACCACGCGGTTGCGTACGCCAGCGATCGTCGGAAGCTGCCCGTCGGTTACGCGGAAGCGCAGGATCAGCATCTCGCCAGCATCGACGGCTCCGTTCGCATTGACGTCCTCGTACTCCTCAAATGCGACCGTTTGCCCGGCAGTCAGCCCCGCGATCTTAAGAGCGAGATCGCCGTTGTATTCATTGTCGATGCTGGCCGGTGTGACTGTGAGAATCGCAGCGGCGGACGCATATCGCCCATGCGCCAACACCAACAGCGATGCAACCAGCAGCAGAAGAACAGACCTGCACGTGCCCATGGGAGTATCCTTTCCAGCCATCGGAATCCCCGCCGGCCCAGCGCAAGCAGCCTGTAGGGGCTTGCCCACCTGGGTGCCGCCCTCGAGCGCTGCGCAGGGGAGGAGCTGCAGCGCTGCCCGCCCTCCGTGTGGGAGCGTGTTTTCTATTCGACGCTCGCTTGGCGGATCCTCTCCGGGCCAAAGCCTCTCAGCAGACGGGCGAGCAAGTGAAGGCCGTGCCCCGTCCGGCGTCCAATGAGTGGGTGGCGCCCGGCCAGGCGGGCGGTGCCCCAGTCCGCTGCTTTCGGTTTTGGCTGCAAAGGGGAGATCCGGTTGACACGTTTCATCCTAGCCACCGGGGTTCTGGTAGCCGCTGTCGCCCCGATTAGCGCCGCCGTGCCCGCCGTGCTGGCAGCGGTCATCAGGCCCGCGGCCGTTCCGCTCGGCAGAGCCGTCAAGATCACTTACAGGTGGAAGGCAGCACCCATGTATGGGTGCACGGGGCGCATAAGTGACGCCGTGGACCGCTTGCGCCCAAAGCGTTGGGCGAAAGGGTTGCGAACAGGTGACCCGCGCATGGGGGAAGTGAGCAGATGGGGCTGCATCGCCCACCAGGCAGGACGGCAGCTTGCGCCACGCGAACGAAGACCGGGATACCCCCTTCCCTATTCCACCAATCGGAGGTTGCAGCCAGCATGGAATCGATTCAGGAGCTTACCGTGCGCTTCGCCGAGGCGTTTCCCGGCCGTAGCCCAACCGTGCTCGCACGCGCACCAGGCCGGGTGAACCTCATCGGCGAGCACACGGACTACAACGACGGCTTCGTCCTCCCCATAGCCATCGATCGCTGGGCAGTCTTCGTGGGCGCACCGCGCGCCGATGGCCGAGTGGAGATCGCCTCGCTCGACTACGGCAACCGCACCTCCTTCCTCCCTGGCGATTCCGCAAAGGAGGCTGGCGCAACCAGTTGGGCCAACTACCCCAAGGGCGTTGCGTGGGCGTTGGCGGAGAAGGGGTATCGCGTGGCGGGCGTGGATGCGATTCTGCGGGGTAACGTCCCCCTGGCGTCCGGCCTGTCTAGCTCCGCCGCATTGGAGGTGGCCGCCGCAACGCTGTTCGAGGCCATAGCTGGGTATACGATGGACGGCGTCGCGACGGCGCTTCTCTGCCAGCGCGCGGAGAACGCGTTCGTGGGGGTGAACTGTGGGATAATGGACCAGTTCGTGTCCAGGCTCGCACGCAAAGGGCACGCCCTCCTGATCGACTGCCGGTCGCTGGAGTACCGCCACGTGCCGATGCCGTCTTCCGGCTACAGGTTTGTGGTTGCCGATACTGGCAAGCGCCGCAGCCTTGTGGGCTCGGAGTACAACGCTCGCAGAAGCCAATGCGAGGAGGCGGTGGCGTACTTCGCTGCCCGCCGGCCAGGGGTGAAGGCCCTTCGCGACGTGACGCTGCCGGAGTTGGATGACGCCAAAGACGACCTCCATCCGGTGGTGTACCGCCGTGCCCGCCACGTGATTACGGAAAACGACCGCACGCTGCGCGCCGTTGAGCACCTATCCTCCGGCGACATGGCGGCGTTTGGGCGGCTCATGGTGGCGTCCCATGAATCGCTGCGGGACGACTACGAGGTGAGCTGCCGCGAGCTCGATGTCATCGTGGAGGAGGCGCTGCGAATACCCGGAGTGCTGGGCTCCAGAATGACCGGGGCCGGCTTCGGCGGTTGCACCGTCACGCTGGCAACCGAGGACGCCGTGGAGCAGTTCCGCCAGGAGGTCCCGGCCCGCTACTCCGAGCGATGCGGGCTGGAGGCGCAGGTGTACGTGTTTGAGGCCGCCGACGGCGCATCCTGGCAGCAGCTTGGAGGCGCAGCGTGATCGTCACCGTTACGGCCAACTCGGCGCTAGACCGGTTGCTGTTCGTGCCGCGGTTCGTGCTCGGCCGCCGCATTCTGGCGGAGCGCGCCATAACCACCATGGGCGGCAAGGGCACCAACGTCTCTGTTCTGCTTCGCACCTTAGGCGCCGAAACCAAGGCACTGGGGTTCGCCGCCGGGCTCGCTGGCGCGGAGATGCTGAGGCTGCTCGCCCAGGCACACGTCCCGTTTGACTTCGTGCAGGCCGAGGGCGAGACGCGGGTGAACACAGTCATAGTGGATCAGATGTCCCAAAGCCAAAGCACCATCATCGCGGAAACGATGCACATCACCGATGAGCAAGAGGATGTGCTCCAGAGAAAGGTGCGAGAGGCGTTGGCCACCGCCAAGGTGCTGTGCGTCTCGGGCAGCCTGCCGCGCGGCGCCAGCCCCAACTGCTACTCCCTGATGATCGAGAGCGCGAGGGACCTGGGCGTAACTACCATCCTGGACACCTCCGGCCCGGCGCTTCGCGATTCCCTCTCCGCAAAGCCCACCTACATCAAGCCAAACTGGCCAGAGCTTGAGGAGTTGGTGGGCAGGACGCTCGGCTCGCTGGACCACGTTGTGGACGCGGTGCGAAGCGTGCTTGAGATGGGTCCGGAGTGGGTGGTGGCATCTTTGGGCGATCAGGGGATAGTGGCTGCGCACGGAGATGAAGTATACCGAATCCCGCCGCTGCAGATACCGGTGGTCAGCACCTCCGGTGGAGGCGACGGCGTGGTGGCTGGAATCGCTTTGGGGCGAGACCGTGGCATTCCGGACGAGGCCGGTCTGCGCCTTGGCGCCGCGGTGGCATCGTCAGTCGTCATGTCGCCGGGCACCGCGCAGTGCAACCCAGAGGACGTGGCAGAGCTGTTCCGTCAGGTGAAGGTGGAGCGGCTGGAGTAGGCCCCATACGGTTGAGGCCCCCGACGTACTCACATCGGGGGCCTCAATGGGGGGTGTAACGGAACGGACTTATGACGCCCGCTTGCCCTTCTGGATCAGCTCGCGGACGCGGGCACCGCCCTTCTGTCCGCCCCTCTTCCCTATCTCCTGATAGAACTCGCGGCCGTGCGACTTCCAAGTGGCCTGACCGCCTTTGCGCCCGATCTCGCGGAAGAAGTCCGGGCCATGCTTGTCGCGCACGGTCATGCCGCCCTTGCGGCCGGCCTCACGGACTGTCATCTCAGCCATATATGTTTCCTCCTGCATATCTCTTACCATAATTCCGGGGCAGATGATCGGTTCTTTACTGCCAAGTCCTTGTTACCCACTACTGCTCGGTTCCAAACCGGGCGCCTCCAATCACTCCTGCCCGCATGCCCTTCCTGTCGCTCAGCTTTGGCGGCCCAAACTTGTCCTGCCATCATCGGCGGCCGTACTCGCCCGAGATCAGCTCAAGGTAGTAGAGGGCGTTCTCCACCGGCACGTTATGCGGGATATGGTTCCCCACCGCGTGGAAGAAGCCGGGGCAGTTGCGGCCCAGATCGTAGCAGCGCTTCACCTCGCGGCGGATATCCTCGCGAGAGCCGAAGGTGAGGATGCGCGTGTCCACGTTTCCGATGATCACCTTGGATTGACCGTACAGCTCCACCACGCGCTCCAGGCTGGTTAGCGGCTCGAAGATGAAGCCGTCCGCGCCAGCATCGGCGATCTCCTCCAGAAACGGGGTGAAGTCACCGTCCGAGCAGAACAGCACTGTCTTTCCGGCGTCTTTGAGCACCTCCCACAGCTTGCGATAGCGAGGGAACACGTACCGGCGATACCAGTTGGGGTGGAAGACTGGTCCGGATGACCACACGATGTCGTCGTGGCATATGAACACCGGCGCAGTTGTGCGCGCCCACGCCTGGTAGTTGGCCATCGAGATCTGGAAGAAGCCCTCAAGTACGCGATCGAACCGCTCGTGGTCAAGGGCGGCGGCAGTGAGGAACATCTCCCACCCGAAGGCCTGGATGCATGCGGAGAAGAGCGTCTTGTAGTAGCCCCCCGTGAGCACCAGGCTTGGAAGGGCCGCCTGGGCCGCCTCCCATCCCTGCTGGAGGTAGGCCGCGCGCTCGCGCACGTTCGGAACCCCATACTCCTCCGCTGGATCGAAGGCGAGCACCTCATCCGGGCTGGCGAACGGGCACTGGACGTTCGGATCGTAGTCGGTGCCGCCCTCCTGGAACACGGCATGGCCCATGTTGGTGGTTCTGCCGGTCCAGCCAGGCCCGTCGTCCGTGCTCCACAGGAGGTCGTATTGCGTGGCCTCGTAGAAGCGGCGCCAAGCCGATGGCTCCTCGCGCGGATCCAGGCCGGTCACCGCCTTAACAAGGCGGGGGTGGGAGCAGTACTCGGTGTGGGGGATGGTGTCAGGCATGTGCAGGTGGAGTGCATCCCACCCTCTCTGGTAGCTCATGTTAGCCCCCGGCACGCCGCACTGGCGCTTGCATTGGGGCCGAGCGGCCGGGGCTCACGGCGATGGGCGCCCGCACCCCGGCCACGCGGCAACTACTCTTGTGTAGGCTCGCTTTCCTGCGGCTCCGGTCCCTCGCTCTGGGCCACTGGCTCCGTACGCGACCGTCGGCGGTGGGAGCGGCTCGTCGTGGTTGGCTTGGCCGCTTCGCCCTCGCGGGCCGACTGGGCCTCGTCCGACGGCTGCCAAGCGGCCTCGGCGAGTTGGACGGCCGCGCCCTCTTCGGGGGTCACCGTGGCAGCATCCGTTGCCTGCGACGGCCCCGCCTCGGCTTGGGCGGTCTTCTTGGCGCGCCCGCGGCGACGAGACGGCTTCTTCGGCGGCTCCTCAGCCTGCGCGGTGCCGCCGTCGCCAGCTTGGGCGACGGCCGGCGTTTCATCTGGGACGGGGGCTTCTTGCGTCTGCGCCTCCGGCTCGGCGGTGGCTTGGGCCTGCTCCGCCTCTGCCACTTCGGACGGCAGCGCGGGCCTGCGCGACCGGCGTCGCCTCGTCCGGGACGTCTTGTGGGTAGCCTCCCCCTGGCTGCCCTCCACCTCCGTCGCACTGGCAGCGGCCTCCGCGGGCTGCTCACCATTCGGCTCGGGCGCAGCGGCAGTCGGCTCCACAATCTCGATGGGGATCTCCGCCTCGGCGTCGCCCACGTCGCAGGCAACTGTGTCGGCAGCTGGAGGCGTCTCCACCACAACAGCGGCTGCGCGTCGAGACCTGCCGCGGCGCCTTCGCCCGCGCTTCTCGGAGTCGCCGTTCCTAGCTGCGGCCACCTCCTCCGCCACCCGCTCCGCCGGCTCCGCGGCCTCGGGCTGAGCTGCCTTCTTGGGGGCGCCGCGGTCCGCGCCGAGCTGCAGCAGCTCCTTCAGGTCCTCGCTGCGCAGCACGGCGGTGCAGGAGTATTCCGCCAGAGAGCGATGGGTATCCAGCACGTCTCCCGTACTGGTGAGCGCCAGCACCTCCGCATCAGGAAGCACCGGTATCGTCACTCCCCTAAACGTCACTTCGTCGTCAACGCTCGCGTAGTTCCAAACCACCTCGGTCAGGGTGTCCAGCTCGTCCTGCGTCACGTTGGTGAACACATGCCGCTGGCCACGTCCGTCGTTCACTATGACCTTGGGGTATCTTGGCGAGACGAATCTGCCTATCTTCCGCATTTACCCTCCGGTGTTGCTGCTTGTGGCCGTGGCAACGGCGCGAAGCTGCGCCCGTTTCGCCACTATTGCCAGAACTGATACGTTGGTATGTCAAACAGTATGCCCACTATGTTTCCGATGCTTCCCACCACGAACTGCCCGAGTATGAGCCCGAAGAAGAACGGCAACGCCCGTCTGAAGCCCTGCAACCCAGAGTACCGCAGTATGACGAGCTTTACAACCCAGGCGATGAGGAGGGGCATCCATATGAGGTTCATCTCCCAGCTTTCCGTGACGGCGTAGCCGAGCGGGTGGAACGGCCACCAGGGGAACCTCACGCGCATGGCTTGGAGGAACATGGCGAATCCCAGCCCCACCAGGATAGCTATCGCCGCCTGCACGTTGGGCCCCTGCCGGTTGTTCAGCCACGAAACTAGCCGGTCGTATGCCTCTGGGCCAAAGGTGCCGGACCTGGCGGTGGCGCCGTACACGTACTGGAGGTGAAGCATGGCCCAAAAGGCAGCTATCCCGCCAACCACGCCCGCCAGCCCGATGGCCCAAAACCACCGCCTCTGACTGCCGCCGGTTCGCTCTGCCAGCTTGAGCCCTTCCAGCTGGTGCGGCATTGGATGATACCGATACGCCCTATTGAACCAGAAAAAGAGCGAGAAGACCACCAGGTTCTGCGGCCCGAAGAACTTGGTGCCCACCACCTCGGACATCAGCCAGTCTGGACCGGTGAAATGCAGGTCGTGGACGGGGGTGCCCAGCTCGGCGCGCATCCTGGTGATGGCAATGGCAAGCGCGAAGTAGATGGCGAAGAACGCCACGGCAACCCAAGCGCTCATGCCAGCGGCCGTGCAGAAGAACACCAGCGCCGCCATGCCGACTATGATGCCAAGCACCGCCCACCGGTACCGCAGGGGCTCATCCGAGTCGTCTACGTCGGAGGGAAGGCCAACCATGCAGCGCCACACCTGCTTCAGGTAGTCCCTGCCGAGCCAAATGGAGAAGATGACGAAGGCCATGTAGGCTCCAAACGCCTGATCGTTGGTGTATGGGAACCGGGGCGTTTGGTCCCAAGAGAACGCCGACGTGATGACCCTTTGGGCTTTCCAGAACCAATAGAAGAACCAGCAGGAGAACAGAAAGTCCACCGGCATCAGCATGCCGAGGCCGATCATGAACGGGTACCACGATACAGGCGTCCAACCTATGGCGTTCCAGGGCCTAGATGGCACGTACAGGCCGAGATCCAGGAAGCTCTGGCCGAAGCCGGGCGTAAGGATGGTTGGCACCCAGGGGAAGTAGAGGTTGAGGCCGTTCACCACATCCACCGTGCCCGCTATGCCGAAGCCGATCCAGAACAGCCGGTTGCGAAAGAGCCTGGATACCGCGCCCCGCTCAGCCCCTTCGGTTATCTCCAATGGAAGCTGGATCATGGGGTAGGTGAGCTTCTCGCGTTCGGTCCACTGCTTCCTAAGCAGGGCGTTGATGCACATCATGATCCAGAGAAGGACCAGGATGAAGCCCAGCCATGCCAGCACCGGGACGGCCCACGCCTCAAGCACATCCAGCCTGTAGATGCTTGAGTTGCCCTCGTAGTAGCCGCGCATGATCTCCTTGTCGGACATCATGAGCCACTTGGGCAGCCGGCTAAGGAACAGCCCCTCCCAGTTGTTGTCCGGGGTGGCGAACCGGTACGGCCACGTCATCATGGGCACAAGCACCTGGATGGTGTCGTGCGCGCACAGGGCGGAGCTGATGGCGAGCATTACGTATACCACCAGCAGTTCGCCCTGCGTGAGGACTGCCTTGGGGAACACCCGGCCGACGGCCCAGTTGAGCACCGCCAGCACGAGGACGATGAAAACGACGTTGAAGAAAAGCGATATCGTGGTGGGGTGAGCGGAGTACCTCACCCTCTCCATCTGGATGACCCAATATGCATTGGGCGGGATCAGGAGAACACTGAGTAAGATCGACCGCCAGGTGACGCCCCTATCGCGGACCTGCGTCAGCGCTCGGACACCAGGCGACGGAACCTGGTCCACTCGCCCATCAGTCGGTTCAGAAGCCACGCATGCACCTTCCAGGGAGATGGCGGCCGCGATCAACCCAGAGGCTGCGCCGCAGCGACCCTGGGTCGGCCCACCAGTGGTGGTAATTCGCCACCGCGAACGGCGACTCCTGGCGACACGGGCTTGCGCCAGCGCGTACGCAGAACCGCAGCCGGACGCATGGAAACGAGGAAGCTGGGCGCGGCCTGGGCGTGCCGCTCATCGCCTCCTGCCTTTCTCAGGCGAGCTTGGAAGGGTGCGTCACGACTTGGCGCATGCCCCGGGGCTTGCGGGAGTTACCGTACGAGGGTTGGCGAACGGGGAAGAGGAACGGCGGCCAGATCTGGAAGCCGGCCGCCGTCTGGCTAACGCTGATCTATGGGGACAAACGGCCTGTTCATGTGGCCCACGTACTCGGCTCTGGGCCGGATCAGGCGGTTGCCCGCGTACTGCTCCATGATATGCGCAGCCCACCCGGAGATGCGGCTGCAGGCGAAGATGGGCGTGAACAGGTCGGACGGGATGCCCAGGTAGTGGTACACGGACGCCGAGTAGAAGTCGACGTTGGCATTCAGGTTCTTCTCTCGCCTGACGACCTCCTCCACGCGGCGGGAGATGAGGTACCACATCGGCTCGCCGGTGTGGTTGCCTAGCTCTTCGGACATCCGCTTGAGGAACCTTGCCCTGGGGTCCTCGGTTCGGTACACTCTGTGCCCAAACCCCATGATCTTCTCTTTGCGCGCCAGCGCCGAGAGCACGTACTCCTCCGCCTTGTCCGGATGCCCGATCTGCTGGAGCATCTCCATAACCTGCTCGTTGGCGCCGCCGTGCAGCGGTCCCTCCAGCGCGCCGATGGCACCCGTTACGGCGGCGTACATGTCCGCAAGGGTGGCGGCTATCACGCGCGCGGTGAAGGTGGACGCGTTCAGCTCGTGTTCGGCGTGCAGCACCAAGCACAGGTCAAACGCCCTTGCGCTCGGCTCGTCTGGCTTTGTGCCGCGCATCATGTACAGGAAGTTGGCCGCGGTGTTCAGGGACGGGTCCGGCGGCACCACGTCCAGCCCGTTGCGGATGCGGTGATACGCCGCCACGATGGTGCAGAACCTCGCCGTCAGGCGCAGTGCCTTCCGCAGGTTGGCTTCCGGCGATGGGTCGGGCAGATCCGGATCGTACATGGAGAGCGCCGACACGGCGGTTCTCAACACCATCATCGGCACCGCGGATTTGGGCAGCGTAGCGATCACGTCGAGCACCTGGCTGGGGATCGCCCTCCATTCCGCCAGCTTGGAGCTGAACTCCGCCAGCTGCGACGCCGTGGGAAGCGCGTCAAACCAGAGGAGGTGGGCAACCTCCTCGAAGCTAACGTTGCCGGCCAGGTCTTGAATGTCTATGCCGCGGTACGCCAGCTTCCCCTGAAGGCCGTCTAGGTAGCAGATGGATGATCTGCCGGCCACCACGCCCTCCAGCCCCCGACTGACGCTATCCGATGTTGAAGCGGGCATGCAGTTACCCTCGCATTCATTAGTAGTGGTTTCGGCCCCGCACGTACCCTGGGGACCGTTGTGCGCCAGCAGCCAGCCATTGCTGCGGCGCGCCGGCCCGTGGGCAATGCCGTAAGGGTTGCACCAAGGCAGTGCAGGCGCGCCTACTGCCACCAGCTGGCTAGCATGTTGCCGCTACAACATCTTCCCCTTGTTGCGCCAGCGCAAAACCGAGCGCCTTAGTCAGCGCCAAGGCGTTATTGCGAGAGCTCGTCAACGCGGTGAAGCCGGGCGGCGAACTCGCGGCTCCTCTGCCAGCGCCATTAGCGCAGGGCGATGGCACCTTTCCCCATAAGCGTTGGGGGAACGACCGGGCACAGGGCGAGACGAGCGGCGCCGCCCCGTAACGAGCCATCTCCGCCCTGGTCCCTTACTCGCCTTGCGAGCCGCCGGCCGGGTGGCAGCGCGCAGACTACCACCTGACAGCAACCCGTTTGCGCTGGGCGGACGATTCGATGGCGGCAAACACCATGGCGAGGCTCTTGATGTTGTCGTGGCACTCGCCCATGGGGGTGGCACCGGTCTGCAGGGCGCGCAGGAAGTCGCGCAAGGACCCCGCGATGCCGGACTCCACGCCCTGCTCCACCTCCGCCACGCGCGGCTCCGTGGTGGAATGGAACCCGCCCTGGGCCACAACCACATCGGCCACCGGCGCCCCATGGCCGTCCCAAGTGGCGGTGCCGTTTGGGCCAACCGCGCGCCACTCGCTCTCCCAAGAGGTGTGGCGCCCCTCGCTGCACCAGGAGCCGCGGTAGGTGTACCTCAAGCCGCCGGTCATTTCGAAGATGGCGGTGGCGCAGGCGTCTCCTTTGTACCAGCTCCACGGCGGGTTGAACTCCTCGCAGTAAACCGCCACCGGGTCGGCATCCGAAAGGTAGCGCGCGGCGTCCAGCGTATGGATGGCCATATCCAGCATCAGTACGTTTGGCATCTCGTCCCGGAACCCGCCGAAGTGGGCGCCTATGTAGAAGTCGGAGTTGAGGATGCCTAGCGGGCCGATGCTCTCGGCGATGAGCCTGCGGAACGCCCATAGGCGCGCGTCGTATCGCCGGCTTTGGCTAACCATGTACAGCTTGCCGGCCTTCTCCGAGGCGGCCACCATCTCCCTTGCATGCTCCATGCTATCCGCCATCGGTTTCTCGCCGAGGACCGGCAGTCCGGCGGCCAACGCCTGAAGCGTGACGTCTCGGTGGGCTTCCGGCACGGTTACGTCCACCACGAAGTCCGGCTTGGTTTCCTGAATTGCCTTACCAAGGTCCACGTCGGTGTAGACGCCAGCGATGCTGAGCTCATCGGCGGCTTGGGCGGCAAGGCCGGGCTTGATGTCCACCCAGCCGGCGATCTCCGTTTGCTCGCAGTCCTTGAGGTTTCTGGCCCAGGCCCTGCCCATTCCTCCTGCACCCACAAGCAGAGCTCTGAAGGTTGCCATGGGATCCTCCTCGTCGGTATCTGAGCGGCGTACGCAGCTTTGCGCAGTGGCGGGCCACGGGTCTGCGTGACATGTTACGCCCCGCAGACCCGATGTGGCACCGAACGCGGCACTAATAGTGGTTGGCACCCTCAAGCGGCAGGGGCAGTATCCACACGTTGCGGTACTGAACCGCGTTGCCGTGGTCCTGTAGGATGATGGGCCCCTTGGTGGCAATCTGATTGATGTTCCCGGCGGTGCCGCCCTGGATCTCGACGTTGTTCTGAATGACGATGCCGTTCTGGAGCACGGTTACCCTGGGCTTCTGCACCACCGCGCCGTTGGCATCGAACCTGGCTGACCGGAAGATGATGTCGTAGGTCTGCCATTCAAGCGGCGGCTTGCAGGCGTTGAACAGGGGTGCCGCCTGGTTGTACACCGCTCCGCAGTCGCCGCGCCCTGGGTCGGAGATGCCGTACGAATCGAGCACCTGGATTTCGTAAAGGCCCTGCAGGAAGACGCCGCTGTTGCCCTTGGCCTGCCCACGTGCGTTGGGCATATCCGGCTCTTTGAACTCCACGTGCAGCACAAAGTCTGTGAAGCTCTCTTTGGTAGCGATGCTTCCGCCCTTAACGGTCATGGCTCCATCAGCCACCGGCCACTGAGCGGGGTCATTGCTGCCGGCCTTGACCCAATTGTTGGCCAGGTCCTCAGCCTTGCCGCTGAACAGCATTATCACGCCTTTGACATTGGGGGGTGGAACTGGCCCTGGTTCTCTGACCCTGCGCGCCCAAGCGCCGGTGGAGGATGCGACGGACAGAACAGCGATGGCGCAGGCAACAACGGCCCTAGCTCCATCGCGCGACGGCAGCCTCATAAGCATAGATCACACTCCTACAGATGCGTATAGCGCCTGCCGGCCGACATGGGCTGGCGGCGTCACCGCGTACTTCTTTCTTGCCGCGCGGTTGGTGCCCTTCCGCCCACCGACTACTGGTGCCCACCACCTGGCCAAAGGCTGGCGGCAGGGCGCACTGCCAGGCCGATCTGCTCCGTGCTGCCCCGACGGCCGTTGTACCATAGCAGCCACTCACCCTCATCGTACAGGGCGAACGGCTTGTACACGGCATCGGAGTCCCACGCATCCTGATCGCGCCCCGGGCGGATGATGGGGTTGGTGGGGCACCGTTCCCAGCTCACAACGCCGTCCCTGGAGCGCGCCATGCCGATCTGCGCGTGATCCTGGTCCCTGAAACCGATGTACAGCATTACGTACCACTCGCCATCGCGCACCACCTGGCATGCGGTTACCTTATGCCGCTCCCAGGTGTTCGCCTTCTCTGCAACGAAGATTGGGTTGGTGGGGTGCTTGGCCCACACGTTGCCGTCCAGGCTGGTGGCGTATCCTATGGCGTCCGGCTCGTATTGCTCGCCGCCGGAGTACCACATGCGGTATATCCTGTCCAGCCCGTCCCAGATCACGTGGGGGCACATCACAGCTACCTTCTCCCAAGGCTCTTCGGGGGAGAGTACGGGGCTGCGCTGGACACGGCGCCAGGTGATGCCGTCTTGGCTTACCGCGTGACCTATATAGGAGTGCCCTCCCGCCTGGCCGGTATACCACATGTGGTAGCCATCCGGCGTATGTATCACGGATGGCCTGTTCACATCGTCCTCCCAACCGCTCTCCGCGTTGGGAGAGAGCACGATGGTGGGCGGGCCCCAGTGGACGCCGTCGTGGCTCCCAACCAGCGCGATGCTATGCTTGGGGCGCCACGAGAACCACATGCGAAAGAGGCCACCTTCTTTCAAAACGGACACATCGAAGCAGGTGCCAAGCTCGCCACCCAGCACCGGGTTGGCTGCGCTCTTCTGCCATACCACATCGGGGGCGTGCGCCTGCGCCTCTGCGTGTCGCACCGATGTGGCTGCCGGCCGCACCTTCACCGCCACATCCTTGGCAAGGGAGCCCAGGCGAATCGGCAGGCCTTTGTCGCCAATGGTCACGTTCTGAGAGCTAAGCAGCTCGCCGGTGTAGGTATCCCAAACCTCCACCACGTAGGTGCCGGTCCGCGCGCCACTGGGCAGCTCCCTCAAGATGAACTGCGCATCCTTCACCTGCGGAACGCGCTTCTTCTCGGCCACGTTCCACCAGGTGTGGGCGGCGTTTTGGGCCCACAGCAACACCAAGCCCCTGCCCCGCAGTCCGGTGACGCGCAGCGAGGAGGAGGCATTGGCCACGGCGAACGGCCGGAACCCCTCATTGGCCCAGCGAACGTCCCGGATGAAGCTTTCGACGCCACGGAAGTGGCTCCACAGCTTCCGCGGCTCCACGTACGAGTCCCACCACCAGAGGTGAGCCGTGCCAGCGGCGCCCGCCATAATGGCCGCCCACATGCCGTTGTGAAGGTGCAGGCCCTGTGGGTCGTCCTTCATGCGCGGGCTTGGGCCCCAGTTCTCGTCCACCAGGCCGAACTCCGCGAACAGCGCGGGTTTCTTGAAGGCCCGGATCCGCGCCACCTGGTCCGCCACCATGCGGGCCATATCTTTGCCGCTCTCCGTAGATTCCCAGCTTGGGTGCCAGTAGCCGTGCATCTGGGCGAAATCGATTTGGGGCATGGACCACAGCTCCGGCTCGAAAACGAAGCTGCCGAGGCTGTTAACCACCAGGTGGTGGTACGGATCGATGCTGCGCAGGTAGTCCGCCATCTCGGCTGTCCAGGCCCGCACCACTGGCGCGTCGTACCCGTCCACGCAGTTGATCTCGTTCCAGAACTCCCATGCCATGAGGCTAGTTGAGTAGCCCCATCGCGCCACGGCGTACCGAAGCCGGTTGCGGAACATGCGCTTTGCTTCGGGCGAGGTGAAGACGTCCATCACGGTGCGGCATGGGCCGCCGTTGCCCGCGGAGTACGGGTTGTCGCCATCCAGCTTGCGGAAATTCTCCAGGCAGAGCTTGATGCGAATCCCCTTGCGCTCCGCCAGCGCCAGCACGTAGTCCATCTGCCAAGCCCTATCCAGCCTATACTCGCCCGGCTTGCCCCACTCGAACGCAAACGCCCACTCTGGCATCCAGATCCTGGCATAGTTGCCGCCAGCCTCCGCCAGCGCACCAAACCAGCGGTCGTAGTCGTACGTGCCGCCCTTGTTGTACCAGCAGAGGTTCAGGCCGTTGGCGAAGTACGGGGTGCCGTCTGTGAGCTCGAAGTAGTGAGGGTCTCGCCTGCTGACGCGCACGTAGGAGGCTGCCTCGCCCTCCTCCACCCTGAACGTGGCCGACTCGGAGACCATCCCGCTTCTGTCCCGCGCGGCGAGCGTTAGCTCGTATGCTCCAGGCACCGGGGGCAGAAACCGCACGTACCAGCCTGCGCGGCCGGTGGTGGTGAGGACCTCCGTCTCCGGGGCGGACCCGTACCCGCGCGATCGGCTGTATTCGGCGCTGTAGAAGCCCGGCACGCGCCACGATCTGCCGCCCGGTCCGCGGATACCGGCGTCAAGCGCCACCTGCTCCTGCCAGAACGGCGTGTCCCAGGTGCCCTCCAGCTCGACGTGAACGGTGAGCAGACGTCCGGCAACGGGACGAACGGGCACAAACGCAATGCCGCCGAGCCGCAGCGGCTTGTCGGAGCGCAAGGCCATGGTCGGAGCCTCCTGTGCCGGTAGGTTGTGAGGGGCTTGGGCACTCTCTGGCGGCGGGTTCTGCTCGCTTGCGGCAAGCATTAGGCGCGCCTGGTATGCCGCCCCGCTCAGTCGGCCTGTGTCCCCGCGATCGCCCGGCCGCGTGGCGCCTGCCGCAAGGGCGACGAAGCACCATTGGGTCACCTGCAGTGCCACGGCCGTGCCGATTGCCAGGGCGGTTGGCAATCTTATCATCCCGCAAACCTCCGCCAATGTGACGCGGGCCGGACGGCGAGCACACCGTCCGGCCCAAGCTTGCTATCGCGAGGCCCACGCCTCAGTCCGCAGGCCTAACCACAACCGTGGTGTCCGCGCGGGTGCCGTCTGGCATTTGCCGCTTCATGCGCAGCACGTACGGGTCCGACGCGCCTATGCCAGCCGTTGCCTGCCTGAAGTCGGCCAGCGTCTTCACGGGCGTTTGGTTCACGCGCACGATCACGTCGCCGCGCAGAAGGCCCTCCTCGGCAGCGCCGGATCCCCGCTCAACGTTCAGGATCACCACGCCGCCGTCAACGCCTAGCTGGCGAGCTTCATCTGGGTTCAGCTCACGCACGGTAAGGCCAACGGCGGTTTCGGTTTTGGGCTGGGGCGGCCGTTGGCCCTGTGGGGGCGTCTCGCTCAGTATCTCGCCCTCCGGGGGTCGCTTCTCGATAAGCACGGTGACGTCCATGGGCTGGCGGTTGCGAACAAGGCGGACCCTCACTTGCTGCCCCGGCGGGGTGGCTGCAACCAGGTTCTCGAGGTCGCTGAAGCTTTCGACCCTCTGATCGCCCCAGCCGACGATGACATCCTCCGGCCTAATACCGGCCTTGGCGGCGGGGCTGCCGGGGTAGATGTCGTCGGCGAAGGCGCCAGCAGTTACCCCCAGAAGACGGCCAAGCGCCGGGTCGATCTCCCGGTTGTAGGTGAACGTCTTGACGCCCAGCCATCCGCGGATCACCTCGCCGTTGCGAATCAGCTGGTCCACAACGGTTTTGGCGGTGTTGATGGGAATTGCGAAGCCTATGCCGATGGAGCCGCCGGACCTGGAGGCGATGGCGGAGTTGATGCCGATGACCTCCCCGTTGATGTTCACAAGCGGACCCCCAGAGTTGCCTGGGTTGATCGATGCGTCCGTCTGGATCAGGTCGCGGTAGTCGGCCACGCTCCCGCCCACGCGGATCTCGCGGCCGGTGGCGCTGACGACGCCAACGGTGAGCGTTTGGCCGATGTTGAGCGGGTTGCCGATGGCGATTGCCCATTGGCCCACCTGTACGGTGCTGGAGTCGCCAAGCTTGGCCACGCGCTCGGGGGGCTGGGGGCCGGGGATCCTAATTCGGAGCAGCGCCAGGTCCGTCTTTGGGTCGCCTTTGCCAACCATAGCGGCCCGGATCGGCTCCTTAATGCCGTTGACAGACACGCGAATTCGCGCCGCATTGGCTATGACGTGGTAGTTGGTGAGCACGTAGTAATCGATTCCCTGCAGCCTAACGATGACACCAGAGCCGGTGGATTCCACGGGTGGAGCGGGCTGTGCTGGCTGCTGGTCCGGCTGAGCCCCCTGATCCTGGCTCTGCCCGCCGCCCGCGTCTGCGGATGGAGAGCGATCACTCGCCGTTACACCAACCACGGCCGGCTCCACCGCTCGGGCGATCGACGTGAAGGCATCCTGCAGCATCAGAAGGGCCTGCCGCTGCTCTTTGGTTGACCTAGCGTCCTCTGCGGCCATGGAAGCGCCGCACGTGCACACGAGCACCAAGGCTAGGGCGGAAAGTAGCAGAAGACCTCCGCGCCACCCATGGCGGAATCGGAACGAGCATACCATATGGGGCATCCTCCGCTGGTTTGGGCCGGCTTTGGTTGGCGTGCCACGCCAGCCTCACTAGCGAAACAGCGAGACCGAGGCGTAGCCAACCACCTCGTCTTGTTCTCCGGTTATGGCGCCGGAGGAGTAGTAAGCGTTCAGCACGCCGCGGGTAGCCCCAAGGCGCTTGGCGGCCACCATCATGGTCACCACTGGGCCGAGGCCGCACATGGTAACGCTTAGCTTCCTAACGGTGGCCACCAACTCTCGCTCATCCAACCGAAGGATGGCGTTGAGCGCGGCAGAGTCTTTTGCCTTGGCCACCTGTTCGGCCTCGTAGTGCGTCATATCGGTGCTGGCGACGATAGCCACGTTCTTGCCGGCTAGCGCCCTTCCAACCGCGTCCCCCAAGCTGTGGATGTCCTCGAAATCGATCGTGTACAGCGTGATGGGGACGATGCGGACCGCGTTGCCGTAAACGAACTGAATGAACGGAAGCTGCACTTCGAGAGAGTGCTCGGCTCGGTGGGCGATGGTGTCGTCTGCGAGGCCGGGACACAGCGAGAGCAACTCGCGCGCAAGGCCCTGGTCGATCTCCAGCTCGCCCAGCGGCGTGCGCCAGGAGCCGTGCGTTGCCACGGCCATTCGTTGGCCATAGCCGTGGTGGTTGGGGCCAATCAGGACAAGCGCATCCGGCGTGCCGTTCTGCGCCAACGCCGCAAAGCTGTGAGCGGCGGCGTATCCGGAATACTGTAGGCCAGCGTGCGGAGACACAACGGCCACCAACGAGGTCAGGGGTCCAGACTGAACGCGGGGCACGGCGCCTGGACCCAACCTCCCCTCGAAACAGTCCCTCACCTGCTTGCCAAGCGCTTCAGGACCCGATGCGTAGAACGCCCCGGCGACGGCCGGAGCCCTAACGGGACCAGTGCCCATATCGCCACCCCCACTCCTCCAAAGCGGAGTTGCCGGCTGGGCGCCCGGGTACGGCGTCAGCGGCTACACACGTCCTTTCGCCCTCGGCAGGCCGCGATCCTCCATTGGGGCGGCGCGCCGCCGCTCACGGCAAACGGGAGGCCCGGGTGCCGACTGGCACGGTCGGACTGTGGCAGCCGCAACGCCACCGCGGTGGCTCCCGCAGATCCGGTCAGGGCTGCCAGGAGGCCGAAACGACGGTCCAAACCGGCAGGCGTCCCGGCAGGGCCATGAATGGAGTAGTTCCGCCTTTCCTAGGGGCTCGTCACAGCTCTGCGTCTGCCCGGCGAGCCCCCTGGGGCGGCAGGTGGCCCGCACACAACGATGGAATAGCCTCCAATGGTCGATCTCTACCCCAGGGGGCAGGCGGAGCATGACGGAACAGGACCTGCAGGCGCAGTGGCGGGAGTCGCTGGTTGACCCGTTTCGCCTTCCAGCGCTGAGGGCGTGGGGTGGGCCCCCAAACCGCATGGGCACCATGGCGCCCCCTCTCGAGGGCGAGCCAGCCTTCGATCCAGCGATGATCCGCGCAGCTGCCAACGAGCTTCGGCTTCCGCGCGGCGTCCACTTCGAGAGCCCAACGCTGGAGTTGGCCGTCCGCATCGGCTTGTCGCACATCGATGCCACGTTCCAGGGCGACCACCCCAAGTACGGCGTCGGTGCATACGCGGCCGAGGAGCACGACGGTTTCCCGCCAACCATCGTCGCCGCGGTAGACGCCCTCACCGCTTGGGGCCTCACCGGAAGGGCCCAGGCGCTGCTCACCTACTGGCTCTCCACCTTCGTTAGCGCCGACGGCTCGATTCGCTACTACGGCACATCGCTCAGCGAGTACGGTCAGATCCTCACCACCGTTCGTCGCCTGGTGGAGCGCGGCGCCAACCCCGATTGGCTGCCCCGCAACGCATCCGCGCCCGCCCGCATTGCCAGCCGCCTGATGGAGATGCTATCCCACGCCGGGGCATCCATGCTTGTTGCCGGCTCGCCGGAGGCCGACACCAAGGAGGACGTGGCAACGTACTTCCACAACAACGCATGGATCGCGCGGGGCTTGGGCGATTGGGCCCACTTGCTGGCAACTCGCCTCGGCAGGCAGATCGAGGCGTCTCGCGTGTCGCGCGCCGCCCACCAGCTGGCGAGGGCCGTCCGCCGCGCCATCGACGGCGCCTGGCCCACCGACGAGCGCGATTGGTGGTTGCGCCCAATACTGGAGCCCGATGGTCAGGGCAACCTCGCACAACCGGTTGGTCGGCTCACCGCCAGCCGCCTGGGCAGCTACACAAACTACCGATACTGGCCGGAACTGCTCTCCAGCGGGGTGTTGCGCAAACGACAGATGGTACGCATCGTGCGAGCCCGGCGCATCGGCGGAGGCCAGTTCCTCGGCATGACCCGCTTCGAGGACCACCTCGACGACTGGCCCCTCGTGGATTACCTCGAGGGCCTGTGGAACCTTGGCCTGGTGCGGGAGCTTCGGCTGAGCCTGTGGGGACACATCCTCTACCACCAGGCCCTCCACCACCTCACCGCCTACGAGCAGGTCTCATTTCCGCCGGGCCGCAAGCTTGCCGACTACTGTCTCCCCTGCCAGCTGGTTGCCCCTCGCGCCGCGGCGCTCCTCATGAGTCTGCGCCGCCAGCAGCGCAGGTGAGCACAGGCTCCCATCCGCGCCCCTCGGGTCGCTCTGCCTCTCTCGCTGGTAAGCCACCTCATACATCAGCAGCGCGGATGCCACCGATAGGTGCAGCGAATCGATCTGCCCAAGCATCGGGATTCGCACCACAGTGTCGCACAGGGCGCTGAGTTCTGGGGATATGCCGCTCCGCTCGCCGCCAAACAGGAGCAGCAGCGGCCCATCGTACGCCACCGACCGAAACTCCCCGCTCCCCGTGGGCGACGCGCCGACCACGAAGCAGTCCAGTCTCCGCCGCCACTTCGCGAAACCCTCCGGGGTAGCTCGCGCCAGCTGCTGGGTGAGCACCGCCCCGAGACTGGCCCTTACCGCCACTGGATCGTACGGGTCCGCGGAATGGCCAACCAGTATGGCCCCTGCGCAACCGGCCGCATCCGCCGTCCTAAGCACCGTCCCGATAGTGCCCGGGTGCTCCGTGCATTTCAGCGCCAGCCAAGCACTGGACGGGGTGATGACGACGTCGTCCAGTGCAACCCACTGCTGATGCACCACCGCCGCCACTCCGGCCCCACGCGCACGGGGCAGCACGCCCGCAAAGAGGGCGTCACTCAGCACCACCAGGTCGCATCTTGTCCCCGCCAGCGTATCGGCCAGCGCCTGGACCTCCCACCTGCCCGCCATGCTCTCCGAAACCACTAGGGCGCGTATATCCGCCCTCGCGCGCGCCGCCAATGCAACCGGTTGCGCGCCCTCCAACACATAGAGCCCGCTTCGGTCTCGCTGCTTCCTGCCCTGCAACCCAACCAGCCACTTAGCAACCGCGTTGCCCCTGCTGTGCACCACCATCGCATTACCCTCCGATCGCACATAGACCGTGGAAAGTGCCGGAACGGGATGCGACGTGGGCGGTAGCGGGTGAAAGAAACGGCAAGCCGCCAGAGACACGCGAGCACGGGCGCGCCGTCCCCATGACGGCGGCCTTGCTCTGCTCCGTTCCGGTGCTGCGATCAGCGGCTGCAGGACATCTGCGTATGGACCTTGGGCGACGATCTGCCCGCCTGGCTGGATTGACACCCACCTAGAGCGAAACTATACTGTGCCTGTGGCACCAAGGCGCGGTCTGGCGCACGCATGCTGTCTTCACATGCGGGAGCCAATGGGCGTCTGCGTGCTATCCGCCACAGTTATGCCAACGGCGCATGAGGGGAGTTGTTCTATGGCTGGCGTGGTAACGTTTGGCGAGATCATGATGCGTCTGAGTCCGCCCGGCTTCCAGCGGTTCAGCCAGGCCCGTTCTTTCGATGTGATATACGGCGGCGGCGAGGCGAACGTGGCCGCTTCCCTCGCGCAGTTCGGCGTTGCCACGCAGTACGTTACCCGCCTGCCCAAGAACGAGCTCGGCGACGCCTGCATCGCCTACCTTCGCTCCTTCGGCGTTGGCACGGACCACGTGGTGCGCGGTGGAGACAGGCTCGGCATCTACTTCCTCGAAATAGGCGCCGACCAGCGACCCAGCAAGGTAGTGTACGACCGTTCCGGCTCTGCCATCGCCACCATACAGCCCGGAATGGTGAACTGGCCGGCCGCCTTCGATGGCGCTCAGTGGTTCCACTGGACCGGCATCACGCCCGCAATCAGCGAGAGCCTGGCCGCCACCTGCATGGAGGGGATCCGGGCCGCTAAGCGCGCTGGCCTTACCGTATCGTGCGACCTGAACTACCGCAAGAAGCTGTGGAACTGGGGAAAGCCCGCCTCGGAGGTGATGCCCGAAATGGTTGCCCTTGCGGACGTGGCCATCGGTAACGAGGAGGACGCCGAGCAGGTCTTCGGGATCAAGGCGCCTGGCGTGGACGTGGAGGCGGGCAAGGTAAGCGCCGATGCGTACGCCGAGGTGTGCCGCAAACTTCAGGAGCGGTTCCCTAACCTCAAGACCGTGGCGATCACCCTCAGGGGTAGCATAAGCGCCAGCCACAACACCTGGAGCGGGGTCCTGTGGAGCGACGGGAAGCTGTATGTGGGCCCCAAGTACGACGTTGCGCACATAGTTGACCGCGTGGGCGGGGGCGACGCGTTCGCTGCAGGCCTCATCTGCGGGCTGCTAGATGGCAAGCGGCCGCCTCAGGCTGTCATCGACTTCGCGGTGGCGGCCTCCTGCCTCAAGCACACGGTGTTCGGCGACTTCAACGTGGCGACCGTGGCCGAGGTGGAGGCGCTTCTCAAGAGCGGCGGGTCCGGGCGCGTCCAGCGGTAACGGGCGGCGGAATCGGCGGTTCGCTCTACTGGAATCTCTGTGGGGCCGCGATGGCGGTCTCCAGCTGGGGGCAAAGCATGGCAAGGTTCAGCCGATTGGAGACGCTGAGCGCGATGGAGGAGATCGGGCTGGTGCCGGTTTTCTACCACGCTGACATCGAGGTGGCGAAGGGCGTGGTGCGCGCTTGCTGCGAGGGCGGCGCCCGCGTGGTGGAGTTCACCAACCGCGGCGACCTCGCATACCGCACCTTCGCCGAGCTTGCCGACTACTGCGCCAAGGAGGTGCCCAAAGCCATCCTCGGCGTGGGGTCCGTGGTTGACCCTGGCACCGCAGCGCTGTACATCAACTCCGGCGCCAACTTCGTGGTGGGCCCGGTGCTGAATCCAGACGTGGCCAAGGTGTGCAACAGGCGGAAGGTGCCGTACTGCCCGGGCTGCGGCAGTGCCTCCGAAATCGGCATGGCGGAGGAGCTGGGCTGCGAGATCGTCAAGGTCTTCCCAGGCAAGGAGGTTGGGGGGCCTGCCTTCGTCAGGGCCATGCTCGGCCCGTGCCCATGGACCAAGATCATGCCCACCGGCGGCGTGGATGCCACCGAGGAGAGCATCGCCGCGTGGATCAATGCGGGGTGCGCTTGCTTGGGCATCGGCAGCAACCTGATCACCAAGGAGATCCTGGCATCTCGCCACTTCGATGCTCTGCGGGCAAAGGTGGAGCAGTGCGTGTGGTGGGTTCGCAAGGCCCGTGGCGTTCCCCTCTTCCTCGGCTTCGAGCACGCGGGCATCTATCCGCAGGAACCCGCCGGCGGCCCGGCCGTGGCGGACTGGTACGCGAGCACCTTCCCCGGCCTCCGCAAGCGCGAGGGGGTTACGTCTGACTTCGTGGAGGGGCAGGGACCCGGTCGGCTTGAGGTGATGCGAGAGCCCGAGCAGCCCAAGGCGCACGTTGCCATCCGCGTCTCCAACTTCGAAGAGGCGATGCGTGTGCTCCAACAGCGTGGCGTGGCGCTGGAGGAGCCCAAGGTCCGCCCCGGTGGCAGATCCGCGTTCCTCAAAGAGCCCGACCCGGCCGGCCACCGCGTGCACATCTTGTACCTGCCGAAATGAACCAGAAAGGCCCAACCGCCAACTCCCCTGCATCGGCGGAGGAGGAGCCGATCCGCATCCGCGCCGTGGCCATCATCGCGCGGGACGGTAAGGTGCTCTTCCTGCGCCACCGCCACCCAGACCCGGAGCGCGAGTACTGGGTTGTGCCAGGCGGCGGCGTGCTGCCCGGGGAGACCGCCGCGCAGGCAGTTGTGCGTGAGGTGCGCGAGGAGATCCAGGCGGAGGCCAGGGTGGTGCGCCTGCTTTACGTTAGCGACCGCCCGCACTGCCCGGAGGAACGCGAGCTTGGCCTGTACTTCCTCTGCGACATCGGCAACGCCACCCCCAACCCGTCGTCCGAGCTGCTTACACGCGAAGGGTACGTGGACGAGCTGGTGTTCGCAGACCCGGCCGAGGTTGTGCGCCTGAGGCTGTTCCCCGAGTTCCTGCGCAGGGTGCTTCCCGCCGACGCGGCTGCTGGCTTTGCGGGACCCACGCAGTACGTGGAAGGCGAATGATCTCTCATAGGCGCCGAGATGAGCTAAGCGTGCCGACTGCTGTTCCCCTCGCCCTGGCTGCCACTCCATTTTCCGCTGAGTGGAGATATGCACTCGATGGCATGGTGTTAGCCGCTGATAAGCGCAGGAGGGAGCTTCCCACCTCACGGTTCTGGAGAGGGATGAGGAATGGGCGTGGTTGCCCTCGCCGCTAGCCTACAACTGAGGGCTTGGAGTTCTCTTCATCCCTGCCCCTTGCGTAATGGGGGAGGTGGTTCCCCTCACCCCAGCTTCGCCGCCCCTCTCCCACTCTCGGGGAGAGGGGAGCTGGGAGGAGTGCGTGAGGCGTGGTTGTGCAGCGTCAGCCCGTGAGGGGCAGTCCGAGAGGGAGCGGGTGGTGAGGGCATCGGCCCGGGAACCCCTCATCCACACAAACTGACGCCTGTGAGGGCTCGGAACGGGTGCCGGGGAACCAGGTAACACCATGTACTTCATGGGAGTAGACGTAGGTACACAGGGCGCTCGCTGCGTGGTAGCGGACGAGGACGGAACCGTGGCCGCAGCGGCCTCGTGCCCCATCGCGGCGACCCCGGTGCGGCTGCCTACGGGCTGGGCGGAGCAAGACCCGGAAAGCTGGTGGGAGGCCGCCTGCCAATCGATGCGCGAGGCCGTCGCGCGCTTATCCGACCGAGGGGTGCACCCGCGGGAGATACGGGCCGTGGCCGTGGACAGCACATCTGGCACTGTGCTCCCCATTGACGCTAGTGGTACCCCCCTTCGGCGTGCCATCATGTACAACGACGGACGCGCCACGCTTGAGGCCGATGAGTGCAACTTGGCTGCGCCCCCAGGCACGCCGCCGTTCAATGCCTCTTACGCGCTCGCCAAGATCCTGTGGGTCCGCCGACACGAGCCGGATCTCTACCGTCGAGCCGCTAGATTCATCCACGCCGCGGACTACCTTGTTGGCCGGTTGACCGGCCGGTGGGATGTTTCCGACTTCTCCAACGCGCTCAAGACGGGCTGCGACCCAGAAACCTGCATCTGGCCAGCGTTCATCACAAACAAGCTTGGGCTGCCCACCGAGAAGCTCCCCACGCTGGTGGCGCCGGGAGAGCCGATCGCCGCCGTCGGTCCGGAGGCCGCAGAGGCCACCCGCATCCACAGGGGCACGCTGGTTGTGGCCGGCATGACGGACGGAACTGCGGGTTTCGTGGCGTCTGGCGCCGCGGCGCCCGGCGAGTGGAACACCACTCTCGGCACCACGCTGGTCGTCCGAGGCGTCTCCCCCACTCCGGTTCGCGATCCGCTTGGGCGCATCTACAACCACCGCCATCCCCAAGGCTACTGGCTGCCCGGCGGCGCCTCCAACACGGGCGGGGAGTGGATGGCCGTGAGGTTCCCATCGGCGGATTACGCCGCCATGGACTTGGCCGCTGCCTCGCTTATGCCAACGCAGCTTGTGGTGTTTCCGCTGGCCCGCCGCGGCGAGCGCTTGCCGTTCATTCATCCCAACGCCCAGGGCTTCACGCTTGGTGAGCCCACCAGCGACCTCGAGTTGTACGCCGCAGCCCTTGAGGGCGTGGCACTGGTGGAGGCGTGGTGCTACCAGCTCCTCGAGTCGCTGGGCGCGCCCAACCCAACCGCCGTCTTCACCACCGGCGGAGGGGCGCGTAGCGCGGTGTGGGCCCAGGTGCGCGCGGACGTGCTTCAGGTGCCCGTTCGCACGCCCTCCGTGCCAGATGCCGCCATGGGTGCCGCTATACTGGCCGCATCCAGAACGCGCTACTCCGGCCTGCAAGAGGCGATGCAGCGAATGGTGCGGACCGGCCGCCGAACTGAGCCTAGGCGGGAGCTCGCCGCGGAATACCAGGCCAAACTGGCCCTGCTGCGCGAGGAGTGTGCAGCCAGGGGGTACGCACCCACCCAATGCAATGCCCGATGAGCATCTACAAGGCCTGCGACATCAGGGGCGTGTACGGCACTGAGCTGGACGAAAGGACAGCGTGGCGCATAGGGGCCGCGGTGGGCACGCTGGCGCGCAGGCAGCTCGGCATCGCCTCGCCCGCCGTCGTAGTTGGCGGAGACGTGAGAACCAGCACTCCGCCCCTGATGCGGGAGCTCATCGATGGCCTCGCCTCAGCAGGTTGCCGGGTGACCAGCCTGGGCGTTGTGCCCACTCCTGCCTTCTACTTCGCACTCGACCTGCTTGGCGGCGACGCCGGGGTTATGGTTACGGCGTCCCACAACCCGGCGGCGCACAACGGGTTCAAGTTGAGGATAGGGCCGCTGCCGATCACCCCGGAGCAGATCGACGCAGTGGCGAGGTTGGCTGACACCGGGGAGTTCGAGGTGGGCAGCGGCGCGGTCTCCAGCGCGGAGATCCTTCCCCAGTACGAAGCCCACGTGGCCGCGCTGATGCCCCCTGTTGGAGGCCTGCGCGTGGTGGTGGACTGCTCGCACGGATGCTACTCCACGATCGCCCCGCGCATGCTGGCTGCTGGCGGCGCGCAGGTGGTGCCGCTCTTCTGCGAGCCAGACGGCACATTCCCCGCACATCCACCTAACCCAGCCGTGGCAGACAACCTGCAGGCCCTATCTGCGCGCGTGCGTGAAGCCAGCGCCGACATCGGCATCGCCTTCGACGGGGACGGCGACCGCGTGGCGTTTGTGGACCGACGTGGGCGCGTTGTGCGCAGCGATGCCGCCATCGTGGTGTTGGCCCAACGCCTGCTTCCTGGTCACCCCGGCAGGAAGGTGGTGTACGACCTCAAATGCTCCATGCGGGTGGCGGAGGCCATATCCGCGGCTGGCTGCATCCCCATCATGGAACGATCCGGACACGCGTTCATCAAGGCGCGGATGATAGCGGAATCGGCGTACTTCGGAGCGGAGCTCAGCGGGCATTACTTCTACGAGGCCCTTTCGGGCGGCGACGACGCGCTGTACACCGCGCTGCTGACCATGCGCCTCGTGGCCGCGGAGGGCCCATTGGCCGATATGGTCGACGCCGCCCAGCCGTACTGCATCACCCCCGACATCCGTCTGCCGTCCGCCGGGCTGGACGTGCCTGCAACCCTGGCGCGGCTCACCGAAGCAGCAGACGGCGACGTGAGCCTGCTGGACGGGCTCAGGGTGGCCTATCCAGAGGGGTGGGCGTTGCTGCGCCCCAGCGTCACCGAGCCGCTCGTCACCCTTAGGTTCGAGGTCCGGCACGCCAGCCAGCTGAGGCCGTTGGTGCGCCGATTCCTGGCGGCGGCGCCAGAGCTGCTGGCGCGCATGGAGCCGTATCTGCACGCGACTGAGACCGATGGCTGGCAACCATTCCAAAGCTAAGGAGGTAGCACCATGCTTTGCCAACAGCTGTGTCTCGCGCTCATCCCGCTGACCGTGGGCCTCGGGGCGCGCACGGTTGCGCCGGCGGGATTGCCTCGCCAGGAGGTCCCCCTGCCGTTCGGCGTCAACATCCACTTCACCAGCCCAAGGCCCGGCGAAATGGGTCAGCTTGCCGCCGGCGGCTTCAAGCTTGTCAGGATGGACTTCGCCTGGGGCAGCGTTGAGCGCGAGAAGGGCGTGTACGACTTCTCTGCGTACGACACCCTGATGGCGGCGCTGAAGCCGCACGGAATCCGCCCCCTCTTCATCCTGGACTACAGCAACCGCCAGTACGAGCCGGAACAGTCGGTCCGCTCCCCAGAGGGACGAGCGGCGTTCGCCGCGTTTGCGGCTGCTGCTGCCAAGCATTTCGGCGGCCAAGGGGTTATCTGGGAGATCTGGAACGAGCCGAACCTGCAGCAGTTCTGGCGCCCTCAGCCCGCCGCCGACGACTACGCGTCCTTGGTGCTGGAGGCCGTACCCGCGATCCGGAAGGCGGACCCAAAGGCGACCGTTCTTGCCCCCGCCTCGAGCGGCTTCCCATGGGAGTTCCTCGAGACGATCTTCAAGCGAGGCGTGCTTGGGCAGATCGATGCGGTGTCCGTGCACCCATATCGCCAGGAGCCGCCCGAGACCGCCGGCAAGGATTACGCCCGCCTCCGCGAGCTCATCGCCAAGTACGCGCCGGCCGGCAAGCCCATCCCAATCGTCTCCGGGGAGTGGGGCTACTCGCTTCACCACTACGGCGGAAGGCCCATCTCTGCAGAGATGCAAGCCCAGTACCTGGTTCGTCAATGGCTCTTCAACATGCTCGAGGGAGTGCCGATCAGCATCTGGTACGACTGGCACGACGACGGGCCAGACCCCAACGAGACGGAGCATAACTTCGGCACCGTGACCTATGACTACAAGCCGAAGCAGTCGTACATCGCCGCACAGACGCTCACCAAAGAGCTCGCCGGCTTCCGCCTTGCCGGCAGAATCGACCTTGGCACGCCGGACGACTACGCCCTCGTGTTCCAGAAGGGCCGGACCCGATGCGTCGCGGCGTGGACTACGGGCGAGCCGCACCAGGTGCGAATTCCAGCGCGCGGCCGCAACGCAGAGCTCGTAACCATGCTCGGCAAGCGGTCCCGCGTCGAGATCAACCCGCGATTACGCGCGTCTGCCTACGACGTGGAGCTGAGCGGCAGCCCGGTGTACCTGAAGTTTGACGGCACCACCGCCCCGCCAATGCGCTAGCCGCCGCTCTGCGGTGCAGCTTGTCCACCAAAATACTTGCTCGGTCTGGCGGTCTGTACAAGCTATCGCCGCCCCCCTGAGGATGGGGCAGCCACCGCGCTATAATTCAAGTGCTAGCTAAGACTGATGGCACCAGGCCGGGACACCTTGACCTGAAGCGGGGTGAAACCTGGTGCCATACCCCCTTTTCTGCTTTCCATCCACCGACACGCACCGGGAGGCCGCCCCATGCCTACCGTTGGTGATATCCTGCTTCGGCTCCAAGGCATCGACCCAACCGCGCACATCCACCTGGGCTCACGCGCTACGCCGGTGGCCCGCGTTCTGGTTACTCCGCAGCTAACGGCACCCCCCGCCGCCCCCGATTCCATGGTGGTGAGCCCGCGCCCTGTCATCCCACTGGGCTGTGCCAGCCTCAACGAGGACGCCCCGCTCCCACGCCTGGCGGCGGAGCTGGTGCGGCGTTCCGTGGCAGTTTGCCTTCTGGGCTCTGGCTTTCTGGAGTCGCCAGAGGGCGCACACGGCGCGCTGGCCGACGCCATAGGCCTAGTCAACGCTGTGCCCCTCGTCCCGGCCGCGAGCATCCCGCGGAAGCTCGTGACCTTTGTGCCGCCCGCGGCGCTGCAGGCCGTAACCGAGGCGCTGGCCGCCGCCGGCGCCGGTGTGATAGGCCGGTACAGCCACTGCACGTTCAGGGGTGCCGGCACTGGCACGTACCTGCCGCTGGAGGGCGCCGAGCCGTACGCTGGAGAGGTGGGCCGCCTTGAGGAGGCGGAGGAGGTAAGGCTTGAGACGGTGGTGCCCGCCCATCTGGTGCCCCGCGTGGTGTCTGCTCTGCTGGCCGCCCACCCGTACGAGGAGGTTGCCTACGATGTGTATCCCTTGGTGGCAACCGGAGGCGCGGGTGGCGTAGGCCGCGTGGGTGAGCTGAAGCCGCCGCGTTTCGTCGCCGATCTGGCCCGCGATGCCGGCGGCTCGGTGGTTGCGGGACAGCCCGCCGCCACCGCCGAGCGTGTTGCTGTGGTGGCGGGCGCCGCCACCGCGCCGATGGTGGAGGCCGCCGCTGGGCGCGCGCAGCTGCTGCTTACGGGCCGCGCCAGCGACCAAGCGTTGTATGTGGCCGCGGTGGCCGGCCTATCGGTGGTGGAGGTTGGATACGACATGAGCATGCGCCCTGCTCTCGCGAGGGTAGCCAAGCACCTGCGGGGCCCAGATGCAGTTGAGGTCATCGGCCCGGACTGAACGCGCCAACCTATCTCTGGAATATGCCACGCACGTAGTTCCTGCTTCTGGCCAACGCCTCGCGCAAAGGTCGGGTGCGCTCGGTGCGGAACTCGTACGCCAGCTCGACGATCAGGGGCCCGCCAAAGCCCGTCTCGCTGAGGATGGGCGCGATCTGCCAGTACTCAACGTCTCCAGCGCCCAGCTCCTCGCACCACACCGCCTGCCGCGACTGGCGCAGGTGCAGGCTTCGCAACCTGGAGGCGTACTGGCGCATAATGGCCACTGGGTCCTGCCCGCCTCGGTAGATCCAGTGTACGTCCGCGCACAGGCCCACCAGTTCAGGCTCAGTCTTGTCCAGGTTCCACCGGAACTCCCTTGCGTTGTGGCGCATTTCTGGGTCGTGGGTATGCACGGCCAGCCACATGGAGATCTCTCGAAGGCCCGCTCCCAGCTCCTCCAGAGCGCTGGCTTGGCATGCTAGCTCCGCATCTGTCTTTTCCCGGCCGATTGGGTCCGGGTTGATGGTGACCCCGGGGCAGCCGGCCGCAAGTGCGCTTCTGGCGGCGCTGAGGACGAAGCGGACCGTCTGCGAGGCGGCAGCGGGATCGTGAAGCGCGCCGCCGGTGTACAGGCCTGCCAACGTCAAACCGTGGTTGCGCAGCCGATCCGAAAGCTGCTGAGCCTTCTCCGGCGTATCCACGCGGGCGAGGTCCCACTCAATCGAATCGAAGCCCGCAGCAGCGATATCCTGAAGACAGCCATCGAGCATGTCGTCCAGCGGCTTACCCGCCTCGCTGGCTATCTGGCTGCACACGTACAACTGAGCGCCCACTGATGTGCCGGCCATATATCCTCCTCCTTCGTCGTCGCTCCACCGCAGCGACCGGCCCAACAATGGTTTTGGCTTGCCGTGGGTCGGCTCCTGCCGCAGGGGCGCATTGAAGTATGGGGCCCGGGCGTGCATCTAGCATGTGAACGGCACAACACGGCCTCCGATGGCCTGAATAGACCCAGTTCAGGAGACACAATAATGAAGAACCCGGTGTTGTTTCTGCTAACGATGGCGACTCTGTCGACACCATCGCTCGGTGCGGTGCAGATGGCTTCCGTGCTTGAGCAGAGGAGCGTGGTCCTCACCATATACAACCCCATGCTCACGCTTGTGCAAGAGGAGCGGCTAGCGGCGCTATCCCCCGGGACCAACACGATCAGCTTCACCTGGGGCGGGTCGTCCGTCAACCCTCAGACGGTAGTGCTCGACTCCGTAGAGCCGCAGGACACGTGGGTGCTTAGGGGCTCCAGCTTCCTTGCTGGCTCCAACTCCATGCTGTACGAGCTGGAGAGCAGTCGCGGATGGAGCGGGCGGCTTCGGCTATCGTACTTCCTATCGGGCTTCAGCTGGAGCGCCCGGTACGACGCGTTCACCGACCCAAACGAGACGACGCTCTCATTGGTGGGGTGGGCCAGCATCACGAACAACACGGCCGAATCGTACCGCAACGCCAAGGTGCGGCTGGTGCTGGGGACGCCACACCTGCTCACCGCCCCCGCCGCCGAGCGCGCCGAGATGGCTCAGGCCGCGAAGGCGCTCCGCGAAGCCGATGAGCTGGATAGGTCGATCGGCGTCTCGCGCTCCGGGTTTTCGGAGTACTCCCTTTACACGCTGAAGAGCACCGAGTCGTTTGAGCCGAACCAAACGCGCCAGGTGGCAACCATGAGGGCGGCAAAGGTTCCCATCCACAAGTACTACCAGTACGATCCGACCACCTACGGAAACGCCGTGGCGATGTTGTACGAGTTCAAAAACAGCCAGCAGAACGGCCTTGGCGAACCGATGCCCGGCGGCCTGATCCGGGTGTACCGGCGGGATCGCGATGGCACGCTGGCCCTTGTGGGTGAGGATAACCTGGCGTTCACCCCCCGAGACGAGGTCGCGCAGCTGTACCTGGGCAACGCCGGCAACATCGTTGTTGACCGCAAGCTGATGAGCACGCAGCGCGCGAACGAAGTAGTGGACCCAAAGACGGGGCGGGTGCTCCACTACGACCAGGTTGAGGAGTACCGGATTGCCGTGCGGAACAGAAAGAGCACACCCGCAGAAGTAAGGATAAAAGAGCAGATAATCCCGCCGTGGAGTATGTTGGAGCAGTCTCACAAATACGAGAAGCTAAGCGCCAACACCATACAGTTCACGCTTAGCCTGCAGCCCGACAAAGAGGAGGTCATCACCTATAAGGTGAGCCACACCATCACGCCGTAGAAGCAACGGCGCCGCACGCTTGGACTCGGCAACCTGCGTGCGGTCGCTGTGCCCAAAGCGCTCGTCTGGCCTCTGCAGAGGCAGTGGCTGCGCCAAAGAACCATGCCTTGGCCCCGTCGTGCTCACGGCCCGGCGCCGCCACTGCCTGCTCACCACTGCGGCAAGAACCGTTCCAAGGGCGCTCATTCTCGCCGTACGGCCGAAGGAATGTAGGGTTCCCGCAACCTACCGCCCCAAGCCAAGGCCAGCTCCCCAACACATTCACCAAGCCCACGTGTGGCTCGGTGTTGACCCGTCGGAAGCCGCGCGGCTATAATCCCAGTGGAGGTAGGAAAATGCCGAAATCCAAGCTCCGTGTCAACCGTGGTGGTCATGCCCTCGCGAAAGGCAAGGGCAGCGTGTATCAGCGCACTGCTGTGAAGCAGGCGGACCGGCGTGAGACCAGGGCCAACGGGGATCTCGAGGCATACTCTCCTCTTGCTCTAGAGATGAGTAGCGCTCCCGAGGCTTCCGCCTAGGAGCAACGTGTGTACAGCAGGTCACGCGTGCTCCTTGGGCGGAGCAGCCTGAGCAAGGGCGCATAGGGGCAGGTTGTGGCCTGCTCTCCAGTCCAAACCAACGGCCTCCTATCCGGAAGGCGCAGACCTTCCGGATAGGGCAATACCGCGCCGCCCGTCACTTGCGGGATGGGTGGCGCGGCAGCTGCACTCTCCATGATCGTCATTCACACCCCCCACCTGTGCCGGTGCGCCCAAGGCAGGTGGCCCCGCGCTGGTTCGCCAGCCCCCGTGCTCTGCTGGCTTCTCCTGCTGTTGTCCGCATCCACCACGCGCGCCGCCGTGGTCTCCCACCAACCCACTCGCGGAGCCCGCCTAGTCGTCTTCGTCCTGGACCGAACGAGGATTCAGGACGTCCTTCAGGCCCACGCGCCAGCCATGCAGTCGCTGATGAGGAGCGGAGCGGTGGGCCTAATGAACACCGCATCAGCCTCCGGCCGAAGTCCGCAGGGAGCGCACATCACGCTGAGTGCCGGAGCCCACGCCGCCGCAACCCCGCAGGCGGGGGAGTGCATGTCGGCCATCGAACCATGGGAGGGCGACACTGCTCGCGAAGTCTTCCTACGGCGCACCGGCAGGAGCGTCGGCCCCCACACGGTGCTGGCGCTTGGTCTTGCGGCCATCCTGCGCGCCAACGAGGAGCGCGCAACCGGCGCATCGGCCGGAGCCCTGGGGGATATGCTCTCAACCATGGGGCGCACCGCCTGCATCGGCTGCCCAGATGCACCCGGTCCGTACCCATTGCCAGAGCGGTATGCGCCGATCATCGCCATGCGCCGCAGTGGGGTGCTGGATGCCGGCGACGTGAGCCGCGCGCTGCTCATGCGGGATCCCACTGCGCCGTTTGGCGTCTCCACCGACCCGCAGCGCCTCCTAGCAGCCTTCACCGCAGCCTCATCATCGTGCGCCACCATGGTTGTGGACCTTGGTGAGACCGCCCGGGCGGAAGCGTACCGGCCGTGGCTGGCCCCCGCGGTTGTGCCCGCCATCAGGCGCGCCGCCATAGAGCGCGCGGACCGCCTGGTGGCCAGCCTGCTCCCCCACATCGACAGAAATGCCATCGTTCTCCTGATCTCTCCCTTCCCACCCGTTTCCCCACAAGACCGCGTGGAGAGCCCCGGCTTTCTCGTAGTGCACGGGATGGGCGCCGGCCTCCTCACGTCTGGGACCACCAGAACCCCCGGCTTCATCGCCAACATCGATCTGCTGCCCACCCTTGCCAGCTTGTTGCGCCTTCGGCCGCCCAACGGGGTGCTGCTAACGGGGTCGGCTGCACACGTGCTTCCGCAGCGGTTGGGGCCGGAGGTCGCTGCGGCGCTCGCCGATCGCATAGAGCTAGAGAGGGAGATGGCCGCAAGCCCATTTCTGGGTGTCATCGCCGTGCTGGCTGCTCTCATGGCCATTGGCGCATCTGTGGCGGCTGTGTGGCGACATCTTGCGCCCACGGGGCGCGCGCCGACGGGTGCGGCCGCGCACGCGATGCTGGGGTACGCGGCACTTGCACCGCTGGCGGTTGTCGTGGCGCCCGTGGCTCAGTGGTGTGGCGTTGCCAGCCAACCCGCCTATTGGCTGTTCGCGCTTTTGCTCTGGTTCGCCATCGGCGTTCCGGCGCTGATCTGGCCACGCCGCGCGCTGAAGTACGCGGTGTGGACGACGGCACTGGTCATCTCAGCGGCATGCCTGCTGGGTGCGCTTAGGCCGGAATCGACGGGCGTGCTCGGCCCGTGGCCGTTGGCGCTATCGGTGCTCGATGACTTCGCCATCGTTGGCGTTCGCTTCCACGGCCTCAGCAATGAGCTGATGGGCGTGCTGGTGGCCAGCCTTCTCCTCATCCTATGTCTCGGCGTGCCAAGCGGCGTGGGCAGGGCTCGGTCCGTGGCCCTGTGGGGCACCGCACTTGCTGCCGCGCTGTTCATCGGGGCGCCGGCTTTGGGCGACAACGCGGGCGGAGCGGCGGCGGCCGTCTTTGGCCTTGGGGCCGCAGCACTGGTGCTCACCGGCAAGCGCATCCGGCCGATCGCCCTGCTGGCCCTGGCGGCGCTGACCGCGGCCGTGCTGGCGGGCCTGTCGGCGCTCGACTCGGCATCGCCTGCGCCCACGCACATCGGCCGCACCGCGATTCTGATGCGCCAGATGGGCCCGGGCTACGCGCTAGTGGTGGCGGGCAGAAAGGCGCTTCTGAACCTCAGCATGGCGATTGACCCACGCGCGCTATGGTTCTACGCGGCGCTGGCCGCAGTGGTGGCCCTGTGGACCACGGCGGTACCAGACGTCCTCCGTCAGGCGTTGGAGAAGCGGACGGATCTTCGGAGGTGCGCCGTGTCGAGCCTGGTCGGAGCGGCGGCCGCCTTCGCCTTCAACGACACGGGCATCATACCGGCCGCGCTGATCGTGGCGGGGTTAGTGCTCGCCGTGGCAGATGCGCTGCTTGAGGAGGCCTCGCAGCGCCCTGGCAGCCTGTAGCGGATCTATCTCCAAGGCCAAACGCGCTGAGGCAAGGGGAAGCCCCCGTCCCTCACAGGCTCACACGATGCAGCCGCACCTCACACGCCCCTCCCAGCTCCCTCTCCTCGTGAGTGGGAGAGGGGTGGCGAAGCCGGGGTGAGGGGAACTCCCTGCGCTCAGTTGCAGGCGAGGGCACGAGGACAACCACTATCTCACTTCCCCTCACCCCTTGGTCCCCTCTCCCACGTCGCAAGCTTGGGGAGAGGGGGAGCCTCCGGCGCCTCAGTAGCTTACACAACCGACCACAGCCTCATACCCTCCTCCCAGCTCCCCTCTCCCCGCAAGTGGGAGAGGGGTGGCGAAGCCGGGGTGAGGGGAAC
>Ga0123519_10001458_pt1 | contig 40399 bp, 32 predicted proteins | sample YelNatPaOPRAMG02_FD_87396 | JGI IMG/M metagenome (GOLD analysis project Ga0123519, IMG submission 87396) | Hot spring microbial communities from Yellowstone National Park - Yellowstone National Park OP-RAMG-02 (version 2) | ecosystem: Environmental > Aquatic > Thermal springs > Hot (42-90C) ...
ACCGGAGACGATGTCAATGTTGATACAAGCGCTCAAAATAATACGAGGATTGAGGTTAATAATCAAAACACGGCCAACATCAACCAAAACGTCAATGCCGTTGCCAACACGGGCAATAATACTGCAAACAGAAATATCAGCTTCGGAGGTAATGCCGGAGTGATCACAACCGGCGATGCCGAAGTTAATGTTGGTCTTTTAGCTGAAGTCAATAAAAATGTTACTAAAATAGAGGAAAAGGTTGCCATTCCCACAGTTACACCTAAGGTGACCATTACTCCAACCGTCACTCCAACTGCAACGCCAACTCCATCAGTTGCCGGCGTGGCGGTCACTCCAACGGCTACCCCGACTCCTACAGCCGCAGCAGTTACTGTAACTCCGACTGCCGCCACACCAACGCCAACGGGAGCAGTTGCCGGCGTGGCGGTCACTCCAACGGTTACACCTGCTCCAGCAGTAGGTGGAGTCGCAGTGACCCAACTACCTGCGGCCGGATCAGAAAGCATCCTTCTTGGTCTAATTGATGCTTTCATGATCCTGTTTCTTGGAGTTATTTTCAAGAAAGCAAGTAAGACGGTTATAAATTCGTAAAATTAAAGATCATGCTGCTTGACAATTATAAATTATCAATTTGTTTTGAAAGGGGGTGAATACCATGAAAATTAAACTCTTTTTAATTCTTTTATCCGCCTTTGCTTTAATGTCGGTCAAGTCTGTTGCCGCTCAAGTTAACGACACCGAGGTTGTTAATAGCGGCGACAATGTTGAGATCAAAACCGAAGTCAATAAGAAAACAAATGTTGAAGTAAAAAATGAAAACACGGCCAACATCGATCAACAGGTGTTTGCTGTCGCCAATACCGGCGGCAATGTTGCTTCAAAAAATATCGGCAGCGGCGTCACCATTAACACCGGAGATGCCAAAGTTGATACCAAAATGCAAGTTGAAGCTAACACTAATAAAACCGTGATTGATGTCGGTCAAGATAATAAAGATGATTGCGCCGGTAACAAAACCGATGTTGTTAATACCGGTGATAATCTGAAAGTCAACACGCATCTTAAAACCGAAAATAAAGTTGACGTCAAAAATGAAAACTACGCTGACGTCCAACAAAAAGTGGTAGCTGTCGCCAATACCGGCTTAAACTTCGCCAAGGGCAATATTGCTGGCTCTGTCAGCGACTGCAACGATTGCGACCACTTTCAAGATGAAGGTGGCGGTATTGCAATCGAAACCGGAAACGCCGAGATTAAAACCAATTTGGGTGTAAAAGTCAATGAAAATATAACCAAAGTTGATGTCGGTAATAAAGGTGAGGACGGCAATGAAACCTGCGTCACCAATACCGGCGACGATGTATTTATTAATACAAACGTCGACCGTAAAACCGACGTCAAGGTTGAAAATAGCAATCAAGCCTTCATCGAACAGGATGTTTTTGCTATTGCCAATACCGGCTTGAATTTTGTTGAAGGCAACATTTCCGACCATCAAGGCGATTTATGCAACGATTGCGAGAGTGGCTGCGATTGCGGCGATTGCGATCGTTGTAAAGGAGATGGTGGCGAAGTTGCAATCAAGACCGGTGATGCCAAGATTGATACCAAGATGGAAATTGAGGCCAACAAAAATCTCACTTGGATAGATCTAGGCAAGAATAAGGATGACTATTTCCGCGATGATGATAAAGACGGAAAATGTGATCGTTGCGGTCATCCGAAAGACGAATGCACCTGCCAGAAGGATGATTGTTGCAATGGCAACGTCACCGACGTCGTCAATACCGGTGACTGCTTAAGGGTAGATACCAATGTCCGTGACGAAGAAAAAATAAATGTAAAGAACAACAATGAAGTCTGCGCGAAGCAGCACCTTTTTGATCTAGCCAATACCGGCATCAATTTCGCCAACAAAAATATCGGCGAAAGCAAACTTCATACAGGCTGTGCCGAAACTAAAGCTGATCTTCGCCTATTGGCTAATAAAAATTTTACCTCTCTTGGAGGATACATGTCGGACAATTTGGACAAATATTTTAACGATCTTTATTTTTAAATCCGTTACGATCAGCGAACTTCTGTTTAAATTTTCTGCACCCGGGGTTTCCTCCCCGGGTGCGCATTAAATTTATTTGCTACTAAACCTATGTTTGCACAAAAAAAACTTCCTTACTTGTTGGTTATCTTAATGATTTTTCGCTTAATCTTTCCTGTTATTAATTCAGCCACTCTTTTCGTCCCTGCCAAAGCTTGCGAGCAACAATCGCTTGACTCTGCCGATCTTGATGCTAATGCAATTATTCCTGATGCGGAAAATGATGTGATAACAAACGAGACGACCGAAGAAAATTTATTATCTTCGGATAGTTCACAGGAAACTGCCGAGAAAACTAAATTAGATAACAATGACTCCAATGTCCAAGAAGCCGAGATTGAAAATGTTTTAGAAGCAAACCTTTTCACCGGCAGTTCTTCTGCCGATCTTGATGAAGCCGTTATCGAAACTGGCGACGCCACTTTATCAGCCCAACTAGTTAATCTTGCCAATATTTTTGCTGTTGGAGATGATCTTCGGCCAATTATCATCAACTTGTCCGATGACAACACAGAAAACATCGACTTAAATCAAGATCAAAAGAATAACGAAAAACTTGACTTTATCAATCTTCCAACCAATACATCAGAATCACTCGACAAGATAAATGGTTTGAATTGGGTTAAGATTGGAAATCACATTTATTTACAGGTTTCCACAGGCGACAATATTGCCAGCGGTCAAGCAAGCTTGGTAAAAACAGGCAATATCTATATTTTGGCCGACTTAATTAACATTGCCAACTTTAATCTGATTGGCAAAAATTCGCTTTTTAGTATTGTCAACCTTCTTGCCGATCAAAGCGGCGATGTTCTTCTCCCTTACGAATTTGATTATCTTGATGATTTCTCCGCGCAATCATTGCCGAAGCAAACAAGCATAATATCATCAAATATTAACCAGGCATTGATAAGCAATTCGGTCAATTTATCTTCCAATACTGGTGAAAATAAAGTTCTTGATGAAGGCGAAATTTATGGCGGCCAATCAACAAGCTCAATCAATATCCTCGACATCGCCAACACCAATATCTCCGGTGATAACTGGCTATTCCTCCAAATTAATAACTTTGGCAATTGGAGCGGCGACCTCATTGGTTGGTGGGGCGAGTATTATAAAACCCCTTTTTTTACTTATGCTTGGGCAAAACTCGGTTACGATGATAATTCAAATCTCAATATAAATAATTTTAGCTATGCTTCTATTCAAAACTTCATAAACATTTCTACCAATACGGGAAGAAACAACATTGAATCGGGCATGATTTCCACCGGCGATATTAAAATCAACGTTAATATTTTTGATTTAATCAACTCCAATATCACCGGCAAAAATTGGTATTTCTCAACAATCAACATTTTTCATAATCTGGCGGGAAATATTGTTTTCCCCAGACCCGATCTGAAAGTTAATATCGAAGCAAGCAAAAAAGAGGCCTTAGCTGGGGAGGAAATTACTTATTATATCCACTATAAAAATCAAGGTAATCTTGCCGCCAAAAAAACGCGCCTCTTAAGCAGTTTTTCTGAAGGGACAATCTTTATGTCATCTAGCGGACAATTTGAAAACAATCAGGTTTGGTGGGATTTGGGAGAAGTTGCTCCCGGTCAAGAAGGCGTCTTGACCATTTCCGTCAAAATCGATCCCCATATCTCCTTGCCTTCAATTACAAGCAACGCATCTATCACTTCGCAGACTTTTGAAATTGATAAAAGTAATAACACAGCTGCTGCCACAGTTACCGTCATACTTCCAAAAAAGGAAGAAAACCTGCTAGAAAAGAAAGAGAGCGAAGAAATAAAAGAGAATTTTTTGACGGAAATCAATACAACAACTAGCGATTATGAAGAAGCCATTATCAACAAACAAAATAATGAAGTGCTGGCGAAAAAAACGGTTTATCCCAAAAAGGCCGAAAAGAAAAAAGACCAGGAGCTTTTATCTTTCATTCCTCTGTTCTTCTTTGTTGTCCTTTTACCACTAGCATATTTATTGAAAAGAAAAGACAAAAGCACTGATTAAACCGCCAGAAAACAACTATTTAGCTGTACCGTTGAAGTTTATGAACAAGCTGTTTATTAAATTATTATGGTAAAAGTAGAAGGCACAATTCTGTTTGGTGACCGATGAAGGACTTGCTCAACTGCCAGTTTACGATGCGTAGCGAGTACTACTGGCAGTTAGTCCCGACGTAGCATCGGGAAACCCTGATATAGTGGCCGATGAAGGACTTGAACCCTCAACCTCCTCAATGTGAATGAGGCGCTCTAACCAATTGAGCTAATCGGCCGATTGAGCCATAAGGTCATTTTTATTAATTTAATTATACTAAACTCCCTTGTTTTTTTGATCGATTTTGAATAAAATAAAATTATGATGAAGTTTATAAAAGGAATTATCGGTTTTGTAATGGATATCTTAGAAACAGTCGTTTTCGTCGGATCAATTTTTATTGTGATGTATCTTTTCATAGTCCAACCAAACCAAGTCAAAGGAGCATCAATGGAGCCGACTTTTTTGTCTGGAGACTATATCTTGACCAGCAAAATCACCTATAAACTTCGACCGATGGAAAGAGGCGATGTCATTGTCTTTAAGTCGCCCAAAAACCCTGATGTTGACTACATCAAAAGAATCATTGCCCTTCCTGGAGATAAAATCACTATCACAAACAGCCAAGTTTATGTCAATGATATTTTGATCAAAGAGCCTTATATTGGTTCGAGCACCAATCTTTGGGACGGCGGATATATGAAGGAGGGAGAAAGTGTAATTGTTCCTAAAGATACAATATTTGTCATGGGTGATAACCGTCAGCGTTCTTCTGATTCTCGCGAGTTCGGCCCAGTGCCGGTCAGTAGTGTCGTCGGGCTAGTTTTTTATCGCTATTTCCCAGCAACAAAAATAGGATTTATCAATAATCCTTTTCCTAAACTACCTAATCTTGAATCAAAACTGCCTCAACATACAACGCATTCAAATCTCTTTTATCCAATCACTTAAGCTTTCGGATCGTTTCTTGAATCGTAAACTCCCCTCCACAATTAGCTAAAACAGTCCCGGCCGATTATTTCGTTGATATTTAATTAAGAATTATATTAAGCTCCTTTTTTCAAATGGCAGCAGCGAAGACAATTCTTTACATCTATTGAAGTTAAGATTACCGTAATTTATCCATAATTTCTCTCAAAGCCGAAGAGGTTGTTTTAAGATTGCCTTTATACTCAAGTTCTAATCTGCCTTTAATCCGCGTTTGGACAATTTGTATTTTAAGATTTTTGTTTTTTTCCGTCATTTTTTTGATGAAATTTTCTTTTTCTTCTTCGGTAATCCTTTCTCCTCCTGGTTTAACTGAATAAAGGACTTCTCTTACCAAATCCTGCGTCTGGATGACTGTTAGATTGCCGGAAAGTATCTTTTCGTAAACTTCTATCATCTTTGATTCATTTTTGATCCGCGAAACAATAAATAGATGACTCAAAGAAACTAGTTTTGAATAGTACCCGTCAACGATAATCTCTGGTAAACGGTTGAGACGCAGGATATGACATATATAGGACTCTTTTACACCCAATGCTTTGGCCAAATCAATGATCCGCATCCCTTCTTCATCGATTAAATGCCGAAGCATTCGCGCTTTGTTAAACCAGTCATCATCATTCTTGATTTTTTCGATAGTTATTTCCGCGCTCTTTCTCATGTAATTATTCTATCAAAAAGGTGCAAAATTTATATTACTGATAAAGTACGAAGAGTTTAGATGACGGAAACGTATTTTTTCCCCTGTCTTTCTAAGAATTTAACCGTTCCCTCACGAAGGGCAACGATTGAGAAGTCTTTGGAAAGCATAGTGCCGACACCAGCCTTAACCTTAGTTCCTTTTTGGCGAATGATGATATACCCCGGCTTTACCGGTTGACCACCAAAAACTTTAACACCTAATCTTTTTGATCTTGAATCGCGATTGCCGCGAACCGCTTTTTGCGCTTTTGTATGTGCCATAAACTAAAAAATCCTAATTACTAATTGCTCTAATTTTCAAATGAAAAGTTAGGTATTGTCAGGTTGACTTATATTTCAATTATTCTTACTTTTGACAATTGATGCCGATATCCTCTTACTTTTCTATATCTGACTTTAGATTTGAATCGTCCAACTCTGATTTTATCACCCTTCAGGTTTTCTATCAGCTCGCCCTTTGTCTTGTCTTGAAGCAAAGGCCGGCCTATTTCAAGATTTTTTCCTTGATCCTCAAAAACAGCAAGTGTATCAAAAGAAACTTTAGCGCCTTTTTCAAGACCCAGATTATCAACAACCACTACATCTCCTTCTTTGACCAAATACTGTTTTCCACCAGTTCCGATAACGGCAAATTTTGTCATACTCTTAAAATTATACCTTAAAAAACGAAAACTTCAACCTGATTTATGGTATCAGAGCCATCCCAAACATAAGCGCAACAAGGGAAGAGCCACCGTATGAGATAAATGGCAATGCAATTCCCGCAATTGGCAGCAAACCTAAGTTCATTCCAATGTTGACTATAAACTGAAAAGTCAGATATGACAGAAAACCTATAAGATAAAGAAAGTTCTCCTTAGCTTCATCTTCACGCATATAATAAAATTTGAATACCTTTTTTATAAGTGCAAAAAAAATAATTGAATATAGAAGGATGACGAAAAATCCGCCAAGAAAGCCAAATTGTTCAACTAGCGAGGAAAAGGCAAAATCGGTGTGGTTTTCGGGAAGAAAATAGAGACGCGACTGCGTGCCCAAACCCAAACCACGGCCAAAAAATTTTCCTGAGCCAACGGTAATCATAGCCTGAATCATATTGTAGGCAGTTCCCTGCTGGTCTAATTGAGGCCAAATAAAACTAAGAATTCTTTCTTTTTGGTAAGGTTTGAGAATAAACCAACCGAAAGGAAGAGTTAATAAGCAGATCACTATCAGGTAAAGAAGATATTTTTTGGGAATATCGGAAAACAAAACCATAATTGCAAAGATGAAAGCTAATACTAAAGAATTGCCAAGATCCGGTTGTTTGAAAATGATGAAAAAAGGGATTGCAAAATATATAAGGCTTGTTAGAAAAACATGAAGCCGATTGAAATATTGGAGTCTATGGGAAAGATAAGAAGCCATAAACAAGATGAAGATCACTTTGAAAAACTCCGAACCTTGGAAGTTAAAAAAATAAAGATTAATCCAACGCTTTGATCCTTTGACCTCTAATCCAATAAGATAAGTAACAATAAGTATGGTGACAAAAAACCAATAGAAGGTGGCCGAGTTGATTTTAAAAAAATGTCTGCCAATCTTTCTGGAGGTTAGATATACGCCAAGGGCGATTAGAAAAAAGGTTAACTGGTTGAGAAATAAACCGGGCTTGATGCCGATAATGTTAAAAAACCCGAAAAGAAAAAGAAGGAAGGATGAAACGATAATGCTGATCATAAATTGATCTTCAGCTCGTTGCCGAGAATAATTTTTTCGGCAAGCACTCTTTTTTGGATATATCGAGAAAAGCTGGAAAACTCTTTGGGAATAGTCAGTTTTATCTTTTGCTCCGGTCTAACACCTTCTTTTTTCCTAAAACTCTGAACTGTCCTAACTAGATCTCTGACTCGACCCTCCAAGATAAGCTCGTCAGTAAGTTTCGTGTCGTAGACGACTGTTATTCCGTCACTCCCCTTTTCTTCTAAGCTAACTTTTTTGACGTTTAGTTCGCCGGCAATCAGATCCATATAATTAGAGAGGGCAATTTTTTTCTTGAATGATCCCTCCGGTACAGTTATCTTGACAAAAGATAGAGGTTGCCTCACTTTAATCTTAAGATCTTTTCTGACGCGATGACCAACTTCGGCAATTTTTCTTACAAGCTCCATGTCTTCGATGAGATTCGTGTCAATATCTTTTTTTGTTTTCGGCCAGAAGTCTAGATGGACAGACTCCTTTCCGGTCAAATTGGTATAAATTTCTTCAGTTAAAAACGGCATCATCGGCGAAAGAACTATGGAAAGATTGACAAGTATATAGAATAACGTTTGATAAAAATTCTTTTTGTCTTCTAAATCATCTGAACTTACCCAAACTCTTTCACGGCTTCGCCTGATGTACCACGTAGATAAATCGTTAACGAACCTTTCCGCCTCCAAAGCGCTATCTTTTGCATTATACTGTCTTAAATTATCCTCAATAAAATTCACTAACCAATTAAACCTATTAATTATCCACAGATCAAGTATGTTTGTTAATTTTAAATTAGTACTTGTAATTTTGACTTTTGACTTTTGAATTTTGAATTTATCCAGGTTGGCGTATTCTACAAAAAACCGATAAACGTTCCAAAGTACAAGATAAAATAAACGTCTAACCTCATCGGCTTTCTTGTAACCAAAGAGCATATTTTCCGCTGGATTTTGCCTCGCAAACATCCATCGCATCACGTCGACACCAATATTATTAGCTCCTTCGTTAAACTCAACCATATTACCCCAGCTTTTGTGCATCGGCCGACCGTCTTCTCCTAAAAGAGTCCCAAAGCCTAAAACTGTCTTAAAAGGATTGATGTTCTCAAGAACGGTTGCCATGGCAATCAAAGAATAGAACCAATTTTTGAACTGGCCGGGAAATGATTCGGTGATAAAATCCACGGGAAACCACTCCAGCCATGCTTTGCGATCAACCTGATACAAAGGTCTTCCTTGGTTGTTTTTTTTGATGGTCGAAAAGGGGACTATTCCTGCATCAAGCCAAGGATTGCCTACGTCGTCAATTCTTTTTACTTTTTCATTACATTGACTGCATCTGATCACCACCTCGTCAATATACGGTTTATGGGGCGAATGACCCTCAAATTTATCCCAACCAGCAACCGCTCTTTTTTTCAACTCTTCTTTTGACCCAATAACTTCAAAATTACCGCATTTTTTGCATTCATAAATCGGTAAAGCCAACCCCCAATAACGATTTTTTTTGCTGATGAGCCAATCATGCATATTTTTTAGCCAATCAAGCTCGCGTTCTAGCCCAAATTGAGGCATCCATTTAATTTTTTTTGCTACCGCCAACATTCTTTGTCTCAATGTTTTTGTATTCAAATTTTGACTTTTGGCTTTTGACTTTTGATTTTGCGATGGACGCAAATCCATTGCGATGTACCATTCATCTTCCACCTTCCAAACCAACTCTGTCTTACAGCGCCAACAAGCGGGATAGCGGTGAGTATAGTCCTCAATTCTAAAAACCCAGTTCTCTTTGTAATTTTTTTCTCTTTCAAGCATGTATTTGAAAATTATGTGAGGATCTTTTTTAGCGTTTTTTCCAGCTAAAAATCCCAAGTCGGGAAGATAATCGGCTCTATCGTCAATAACTGCAATCATCGGCAATCCATATTTTTTACCCAATTTAAAGTCCTCGGCTCCCGCACTGACTGCCGTATGAACCAATCCTGTGCCTTCGGCCGTTGTTATAGGAAGAATATTTTCATCTGTGGCTATCACTGTATGAAATTTGTCTGGATATGCTTTAGCGACCTTTTGAACAGCCGGAAGGTTGTCAAAAGGACCTTTATATTTCAAACCAACCAAGCTTTCACCCTTAACAGTTTTCACTACCCGCTTATATTCTTTTTGAAAAACAAAATCCACCAAATCCTTAGCCACCCAATAAAATTCACCTTTATTGCCTTCAACTAACGAATAATCCATCTTTTTATCAACGGCAACAGCGATATTGGCCGGTATCGTCCAAGGAGTGGTTGTCCACACCAAAAGATATTCATTCTTCTTGCCGACTATCGGTAGTTGAAAGATAATCGATTCATGAGTAACTTCTTTATAGTCTTCTGTCAACATTTCATGTTGTGAGATGGCTGTCTCACATCTTGGGCACCAAGGAACCGATTCCCTGCCTTTGTAAATCCAGCCGTTATCATAACAAGTTTTGAGGAAACGCCAAATCATATAATTATTGTCGTCGCTCATCGTGTAGTAAGAATGCTGCCAATCCATAAAATATCCTAGTCTTTTTGATTGTTCCGTCTGAACGCCTGAAAAATGTATTACTCTCTTTTTGCAGAGATCAACAAATTTAGCAATTGAGGCAAATTTATCTCCCGGAACAAGATTTTCAATGTCTTTTTTTGATTTTAGTTTCAGTTCTTTTTCCACCTCAACTTCAACCCACAAACCCTGACAATCGAAGCCGTTCTGAAAACGTTCCTTATATCCAAGAAGGTTAAAAAATTTTTGCCAGAGATCTTTATAGCTCCTGCCCCAAGCATGGTGGACACCCATCGGGTTGTTGGCGGTAATTGGCCCATCCTGAAAAGAAAATTTTTTTTTCGAGTTAATGTTTTTACGGATGTATTTATCAACAATTCCCGCGCTATACCAATGATTAAGCCATTTAATCTCCATTTCCGGAAATTTTATACTAAAAGGAATAGGTTTAAACATATTTCGAAATTATACCAAAAATTTTATGAGAATTTAATTCGTCGCTTGTTAGGAACTCCGTTGTTAGGAACTCCGGGAGTTCTAAAGAGCGCAACAACAATCTAAAGCAGACTTTTTCACAATTCTTTTCATTCTTCGTTCAAATACTTTATCTTTTCAAGAAACTTTTGGTAATCTGCATTATCTTGAATAAATTTCTTATATCGTAATTTATCATTGTCAAATAATATTAAAATCTCTTTACTGTTGCATAAATCATCTTTAAGATTATAAATATAGTTTTTTAAAGACGACCATTTAAAATTTATCAATTCGTTAATATTTTTTACAAAACCATTGGAATAAGGGTTCAAATGAATATATCTCGACAAATGTTTTAACTGCTCTTCTGTTCTTATCAATACTGCCTTAAATCTAGGAATAAACAATGGACCCTTTCTTTCTTCCTTAAGATTAAAAATTCTTGTAAATGAGTTAATAGTATTTGCTATGCATTTTACTATTCCGTTATCTAACCTTTGTTTTATAAGAAGATGGAAATGTGTGGGCATTAAACAATAAGAGATTATTTCTATTTGATAATATTTTTTTATATTTATTTTCTTTAGTATTTGCTCTCTCTTAACTTCATCTAAAGAGTTAAATTCTGAAAAACTTATCTTTGATTTAGACGACCTATAATACTTTAAAATTTGAAGAAACAGCTGACAATATTTTTCTTTTTTGAAAATTTCTTTTCCATCAATTGTTTTGTTATAAATATGATAAAAAGAATTATTAACCAGTAATTCTTCTCTTTTAGGCATAAATACTAATTTAAAGAGTATGCAAATAAGAATCAATGGATTATAATCTAAAAAAATTAAAAGTTAGGGCTACACAATAATCTCCAAAACTCCCGGAGTTATTTTTTTCGGAGGAAGGCGGGGACGTCAAAGGGATCATCGTCTAGAAACTCTTCTTCAATATCGGTCGCCTCAAGAGGAGACGGATTGGCTGGCGCCGACTGGGAACTTTCTTTATCTTGATCAAAAGTAATCGGAGCAATATTTTCCGAAGGCTCTTTTTTGAAACGAAGAAGTTTAAGGCGATTATTATCAAATTTTGTAGCTATGATGGTGATTTTCAGCTGGTCAATCATTTTTTCGTCAATCACCGCTCCAAAAATAATATCGGCATCAGGATCAACGGTTTTAGCTATAATTGAAGCAGCTTCGTCTATTTCGCTCATTGTCAAATCGGGACCGCCGACGATATTAAAAAGGACCCCTCTTGCCCCTTCAACAGAAACATCAAGAAGAGGTGAGGAAATAGCTTGCCTTATTGCGGTAATCCCTCTTTTGTCTCCGCTACCGATCCCGATCCCCATTAAAGCTGTGCCGGCACCACTCATAATCGTCTTCACGTCGGCAAAATCAACATTAATCAAACCGGGAGTAGTGATAAGTTCGGCTATCCCTTTTACTCCTTGGTGAAGAACCGAGTCGATTTTTTTGAAAGCATCTAGAATGGGCGTATTTTTATCAACCACCTGAAGTATTCTCTGGTTAGGAACCACAATTAGCGTATCAACTTTCTCTTTTAATCTTTGGATTCCTTCATCAGCAGCCAATCGTCTTTTGCTTCCTTCAAATTCAAATGGTTTTGTAACAACAGCCACTGTCAGGGCGCCGACTTCTTTTGCCACTTCAGCCACTACTGGAGAAGCGCCCGTTCCTGTCCCTCCGCCTTCACCGCATGTAATAAAAACCATATCAGCTCCAGAAAGCTCTTCTTTCAAATTTTCCCTTGACTCTTCAGCCGCCTGACGACCAATTTCCGGATCACCGCCAGAACCCAAACCTCTGGTCAGGTTTTCGCCTATCTGGACTTTTAAAGTTGCCTTGTTATTGAGAAGAGCTTGAGCATCAGTATTGATAACAACAAATTCAACTCCGGCTATCCCGCCTTCGCTGATCATAGACGACACTGCATTACCACCTCCGCCACCAACGCCGACAACTTTAATCTTTGCTGCCTGTCCTGCTTTCGGTTTTATCAACATATTGGTAATAATTTTAAACAATTACTCCTTCTGTTTTATTGCTTAATGCTCGTAATTTTGCTTTTATTATGGTATAAATTGGCGAAAAAAACTTTTGAATTTTTCTACCGGACTGCCAAAAGAAAAATCCTTGATGATTTTGTTGAAGTTTTTCCATCCTTCCTGCTCTCTAGTATTTTTTATTCCATATAATAATAATCCCACCGTTGTCGCATACTGTGGATCAAGAATCTCATCGGTCAATCCCGAAACGTTGCGAGGCGAACCCAACCTAATTGGCAAACCAATGACGCGCCTTCCTGTCTCTAGCATACTAACAGTCAGGGCGCCCCCACCGGTAATCACCAAACCCGAAGGAATGTTTTGAGCAAAACCGCTTTTCTCAATTTCGTCAAAAACAAGTTTGTATATTTCTTCAAGTCTTGGACCGATGATACCGTCAATTAATGTCTTAAGAGACATCTCGTCAACGTTTTCGTTAAGGTTCAGTTCGTTGAGATTAATAGAGATATTTCTTCTTTTGTTTTTGTCTTTTTCAGCTCCATAGACACGGCTTAAATAGAGTTTTATCTTCTCTGCCGAATCAAGAGACACCCGCAGTCCTACGGCTATATCATTGGTGATATGGCGAGCGCCGACAGGGATTGACGAAGAATACGATAAAGCTCCTTCAACATAAATGCAAATGTCAGTCTTTCCTCCTCCGATATCAATCAAAACTACGCCTAATTCTTTCTCTGTATCGGTCAAAACCGCTTCAGCCGAAGCCAGGCCGGCAAAAACAAACCCCAAGTTTTGAATATCAAGATAATTAAGACAGCGTTCAATATTTTTTAAATTAGTATGGGAAGCAGTAATGATATGGGTCTCCACTTCCAACCTCACTCCCGTCATCCCCACTGGATTTTTTATACCCGCCTGACCATCAACAATATAATCTCTAGGTGTCACTTCTATAATTTGTCTTGTTGTTGAAAGGGAAATCGCTCGTGCCGCCTCCACTACCCTGGCAACGTCGTCTTCGTTAATTTCTCCTTGGGGATTAGTGACAGCAACAATACCGTGAGAATTAAGAGAAGCAATGTGAGGTCCACCAACTGATACAAAAGCTTGAGAAATTTTGTGGCCAGCCATCCGTTCTGCCTTTTCCACACTTTCCTCAACCGCAGCGGTAATCTGTTCAATATCTATGATCAAACCCTTTTTAACCCCTCGGGAGGGAGTTGTGTTAAAACCTATGATTCTCAACTCGCCGTCTTCTTTCGGCAGTACGCCTGCAACGGTGGCGATTTTATAACTGCCGATGTCGATGCCGCAAATCAATTGCTCGCTCATAAGATTAATTCTAAACCCAAAGGTTAAAACGATTAGTTTTTAAAGACCGCAACTGGCTTGTCAAACCTCAAATCAAGCTTTAGAAACTCTTTACCTTCTATCTTAAATTGATGCATAATTTTTTCCAGTTCGTATTTTTGAACCTCAACACTTTTTTCTGTGGTAAACAATATCTCTCGCGTGCCCAATTTAAATCCTATCATATCCAACCCATTAATATCAATAATATCTATCGCTAGACCGAAATCAAAGGAATATTTTAATAAATCGAGAGCGACGGTAATATCTTTAAACTTAATCCAATCTCCAACCGTTTCTGCATAATAATCAAGTTTCTGGTAATAATTAATCACTGGCAAGTGTTCATCGTTTTTTTTCGATTTGGCTATAATTCTTCCTTGCGAAGATAAGATCAGAAAGCCGCCGTTAACCTGAAGAGCAACTAAAGGTTTGTCCACCTTGATGATTAATTTTACTTTTCGGGGATAAATTTTAATTAAGGAAATCTTATTAAATTCTGGATTTTCGTTAAGAATTTTTTCCGCAATTTCATCTTCTTTGATAAAAAAAATATTTTTATTGTTAATAAGCTCCAATCCTTTAATCAACCTTTTCTCTGTCAATCCTTCAATCTCTATTTCCTTAATTAAAAAACTGTCATAGATCCAATAAATCAAAAAAAAGAAAAGGGTGATCAATACGCCTGTCAAGATGATTTTAATCAATAGACGAACGAAAGATCGAGCAGCCAGCTCTAACTTGTTCAGGCCTAATGTTAGACTGACGCTTCTTTTTCTTTTGGGAAAAAAGGCTGAATTAAACTTTTTTGAGGATTTCTCCGGCAATGGTGGCAGAAGCATCTTTCAGGCAAAGATAATTTAATTTATGAAAATTCTTGCGATAGTCACTGATATTTTCCATCATTGTTTCGATCATTGTCAGGAGAGTTTGACTATCATCTTTTTGATTAAATATTCTGCCTGTTTTCGCTTTCTCAAAAATAAGAGCATGTTTCATCTGTTCGCCTCCAGCCGCCCAAGGAAGCGGAATAAACAAGGCTGGTTTTTTTAAGGCTAAGAGTTCAAAAAAAGTATTGGCACCGGCTCTTCCAACAACAAGGTCACTCAACGAATAAATATAACCTATTTCGTTATCGAAAAAATGCTTTCTTGGGTAATAATATTTTCCCAAATCTCCTAACTCGGCCTTGATTTTTAGCAGTTTTTCGTAATCTTGATATTCTTTTGTGTCTCCAACCTGATGTATAATATTATATTTTTTAAGAAGCTGGGGCAGAATTTTAATGATAAGAACGTTAAGGCTGTGCGATCCAAGAGAACCTCCGGTGATATAAATCGTCGGCCGCTTGACTTCAACAGAGATTGTTTTTCCTGTTTTGTCAAAGATTGATTCTCTTAAAGGGTTGCCGGTTATAATAGTTTTTCGAGGATTAAAATAATCTCTAGCTTCCTTGAAAGAAACAAAGATTTTTTTAGCAACCAAACCGATGATCCGATTGGCCAAACCGGGACTGATTGTTTGCTCATGGGTATAGACGGGGATACCAAAAATAAAAGCCCAGAAAGCAATCGGCAAAGCCAAATAACCGCCAAAAGATAAGATACAATTAGGCTTCTCTTTAGCCACCACCAACAATCCGTCCCAAAAACCAAGAGGCAACCTGAAAATCGCCCTTAAACTTGACCAGGAAAAAGAACGTGTTAGTCTACCCGCTCTTAAGGGAAAGAATTTTATTCCTCTTTTTGTTATTTCTTGATATTCTAGCGAAACAGTCTTTTCATGATCAAGAGCATACTTTCTTCCTGCAAAAATGATTTCTGTATTTTTAGGTGCAAACCTTTCAATTTCATCAATAACTGCCAAAGCCGGAGTAAGATGACCGCCGGTAACTAATATTTTCATGCATTTATTATAACGAACTTCTGAACTAATTTTCTTTCATCAAATTCTACTGTTGCTGGTATTTCTTCCTATATTAATAAGAATCCCAACTAGAGTAAAAGAAATGAGAAGACTCGATCCACCGTATGATAAGAAAGGCAAAGGTACCCCAGTCAACGGAATAAGATTAACAATACCGGCAAGATTGATGATCATTTGAAGATTGAAAAAAGCGAAAATTCCGGCTGCCAAAAGCTTGCCGAAACGATCGGGTGCAAGACAAACTACCTGATATATCCGATATATGAAATACATAAATATAACTATAACAATCAAACTGCCAACAAAACCTAATTCCTCGGCAAGGATGGCAAAGATCGAATCGGTATGAGCTTCGGGAAGGAATAGGTACTTTTGTCTTGAAGCACCCAAACCCTGCCCAAAAATTCCGCCATTGGCAAGGGAAATGAGTATTTGGTTGATATGATAAGTTATCCCCAAAGGATCACGCTTTGGATCAAAAAAGGCCAGTAAACGGTTGAATCGGTAAGGTGACATTTTAACCAAGAGAAAAAAAATGAAACCAGCAATAGGTAGAAAAAGATAAAGATACAAAAGTTCTATTCCGGCCAGAAAATATAAAATTACGCTTAGGGAAAAAACAATAATCGCTGTTCCCATATCCGGCTGAAGAAAAATCAAAAACATAAGAATAGAAATAAGAATGAGGAAGGAAAAAAATCTTTTCCTTTCGCGGTTAATAAGCCAAGAAGAAAGATAGATAATGACACTGAATTTGGCTAGCTCCGTTGGCTGAAGATTAAAAAAACCGAAATCTATCCATCGTCTCGCTCCGCCAACCTTACTCCCAATGCCTGGAATAAGAACAAGAACAAGCAAAATAACCGTTGTCATCATTAAAACAAAGGCAAGGTAATAAAACCTGTGGTAATCAAAAACCGAAAATAAAAACATTAAACATATTCCGATAGTCATCCATAAAGCTTGATGCTTCAAGAAATAAAAACTGTCACCAAAAATATTGAAGCTGTTAATAGCCGATGCCTCAAAAATAAATATAAGACCAATAAATGACAAAAAAACAGGAATGGTATAGAGGTTTAACAACAATTGCTTTTTGCTGGAAGTGGTTTTACTCATCGCCTAGGATTTTTCCGATAATTTTATTATATTCATCTCCTCGATGAAATTCGTTCCTAAACATAGCAAAAGATGTTGCTCCGGGAGAAAAAATGAGATAAACTTTTTCACCTCTGGTTGAAGCTAAATTCTTTGCCTCATTATAAGCTGTTAAGACTGCTTCTTCCAAATTATCAAAAGGTCCTCTCACTCTATCAGTTAATTTACTTTTTAATGAGGGCAGAATTTTATCGGTAAAATCGCCTGTGAGAAGGACCACTTTTTCTGCTTGATTAATTTTGCTTAAAAGTTCGTCATAGGGCAAATTTTTGGAGTTGCCACCAAGAATAAGGACAATTGGTTTCCCTGAATAAGTCTCAAGCGCCTTGATAGTGGCTATCGGCATAGTTGAAGCGCTGTCGTTGATAACTACCACTCCCTCCTTATTCGCGATTACTTCCTGTCGAAAAGGTAAATTATTAAAATCGCTTATAAATTCAACTGCTTTCTTAAAATCTATTCCTACGATTTCGGCTGTTTTCTGACAAGCAGCTGCGTTTTCCAGATTATGAGACCCGAGAAGCCGTTTTAGAGGCATGGGGAAATCGGAAGCTGAAAAATAAATAACTTTGCTTCGCAGACTTTCCTTTTCCACAAGATTCCGAAGGCTGTAATTGATTACAAGATAATCTCCAGATTTCTGATAAAGATAAATCGCTTTTTTATCATAAAGATAGTCATCCATTGTTTTGTAATAATTGAGATGGTCGGGATAAAAGTTAGTAAAAACAGCAATATGGGGACTAATTTTTTTTCGATGGAAGCCTGACAAAGGCCATGAAGGAAGCTCGAGAACAACCCAATCGTTGGCTGTAACCGTTTCAAGAAGGGCTATTGTCGAAACTTGGGGGATATTGCCGCCTAAATAAACGGAAAAATTATTTTTCTTCATCAACTTGTAAATCATCATCGTAGTTGTCGACTTGCCTCGTGTTCCAGTAATACCGATGATTTTGCCAGGACAATTGACAGAAAAAAAAGACATTTCCATTTCTATCGGAATACCTCTTTTTTCCGCCTCAATAATTCCGGGCAAACTCCAAGGAACCGATGGACCTTTAAAGATAATGTCCGCAGAAATAAAGTCTTCAACATCGTGTTTCCCTAAAACAGTGTCTATTCCTAAATGACTGATTTCGCTTAATGATTCTTTTAACTGCTCCTCTGTTTTAAGGTCGGTCACTTTGATTTTGGCGCCAAGTTTGGCCAAAAATTTAATCACTCCCACTCCTCCACCCTGAACTCCAAGACCGACAACAAGAACTTTTTTGCCGCGAAACTCTTCTTTTAATTTCTCCATCACCTGCGTCATATTTTTTAATTTTATCATTTTTTGGCAGTTAAGATAAATCTACTCTTTTCTTTATTTAATCACCTTATATATTCAGAAATCACTTCATTAATGCTACCATGAGGCCAAAAACGGCAAAAACGAGAGAAACTAACCAAAGGCGCATCACAATTTTTGGCTCTTCCCAGCCGCGAAGCTGTAGAAGAAGATGAAAAGGAGCAACAGGAAAGATTTTTCTTTTGAGAAATTTCTTGCCCAAAAGTTGAACTAAAGAAGTAAAAATCTCAACGACAAAAACCGCTCCCACAATCGGCAAAACAAAAGCTTTGCCAAGGATTAGACCAACAACAGCAAAAGTGGCTCCAAAGGAAAGCGCTCCCGCATCGCCCAGAAACAATCTTGAAGGATAGATATTGAAATAAAGAAAGGCCATCAATCCTCCCAACCACGAGGCAATAAACAAAGAGTTGGGGACATCAAGGATTGAGCGCGAAACCAGCCAAAAACAGGATAACGCAATCATCAGAACGCCGGAAGCTAACCCATCAAGTCCGTCGGTGATATTAACGGCATTAGCAAAAGCTACGATGACAAAAGTAGCAAAAAGGATGTAAAAGTAGGAAATTTTATAAACGCCGAAAAAAGGAATATGAACAATATCAATCTTGAGGTCAAAAAACAACCAAAAAGCAATAATGAGAGCCAATATTGTCTCAATAATAAATTTATGTCGCAATCTTAAACCAAAAAACCGCTGTTTCTTCCAGAAAAAAATCTTGCTTAGATCATCATAAACTCCCAAAAAAGCAAACGAGATGTAAGTAAACAGAAGAATTTTGATTTCCGCAGCTACGGAAGGATAGTTGGCGGTTATTTTTTTATCAAAGAAAATAAAAAGAAGAGAAAATAAGGCGAAAATAAAAATCGTAGTCAAAATAATAAGAATTCCGCCGCCAACAGGAGTACCTGTTTTATGTTGATGAAAGCGATCGAAGATAGGTGTTGGTTTGTTGAAAGCATCTTTCGTTTTTTGCTCGGCACGTTGAAACTTAAGCCGGTAAAGAAAATTTATAAAAGGAACAATAAGAGATAAATTAAAAATGAATGAAACAAAAACAACAAAAAGATATATGGACATAGTTAAAAAAAGCTTAACCAAATAATATAATAATTCTTGGAACGAAGACAATGCAAGCGACAACAAAAGCGCCAACGGCATAAATAAGCATTGCTCCTGCGGCTATATCTTTAGCTAACTTGATATCTTCGCGCCATTTTTTGTCGATCGCGTCGGTTGTCTGCTCGATCGCTGTATTGATTGTTTCAATAGTCAAACCAACAAAAATCAGTACTGTTATCAATAGGAATTCAAAATAGGTAATCCTCAAAAAAATTCCTCCCAATATTGCTAAAAGCGACAAAGTTAAATGAATTTTATAATTAGGCTGACTTGCTAAGGCATAAAGCAAACCGTTAAGAGCGTTTTGAAAAGAAATCGTGTGCCTTTTAAGCATAAATAATTTTAGTAATAATTTTAGTTAGTTTAGTCGAACTGTGTCTGAGAACACTTCGTTTCACCGAATCCGACGCTGATTGCCTATATTGTTTGTCATCAACAACGTCAGCGACAATTATTTTTCCATCAAAATTTGTCTTGGCTAGATCATTGCTAACCGGTTTTTCCTTATTATCTTGATACCATTTTAAAATTCCCTTGGGTATTCTTCCATTATTAATGATAACATAGTTGGGTTCTCTGCCGATATATTTTTTAAACTCTCGTAAATGGTCGGAAGCCTTGTAATCTGTTGTTTGGCCCACTTTGGTCATCAAATTCATATTATAAATAATTTTTGCTTTGGAAGAACCAATCGCTTTCTTAACTCCTCCAACTAAAACTACAGGAAAAATGCTGGTAAAGAGATCACCAGGGCCAACTATTATGTAATCTGATTTTTCCAACCTTTTTAAAGCATCAGGATTAGCCTTAACCTTTGGTTCAAGAAAAACACGGATAATTTTCTTTTTAGTATTGATGTTTTCATCAATATAATGTTCGCGCCGCAAAACCTCACCATCACTATATTGAGCGCAAAGATTAGTTTTTTTATAAGTGGCAGGGATAACTTTTCCTTTGATTTTAAGAACAAAAGAAGCAGTTTTAATAACATCAGGATAAGAATGGGAAATCTTTTCCAAGGCAGTAAGAAAAAGGTTGCCAAAATTATAACCTTTTAAATCACCCGCGTCGAAGCGATAAAGGAAAAGTTTTCTCCATAAATTAGGCGCCTCGGATAAAGCAACCAGACATTGTCTCAAATCACCAGGTGGAAGAACTCCAAGTTGGTCGCGCAATTTGCCAGTTGAACCGCCCGAGTCCATCACATTAACGATTACTCCCAAATCGAGCGGGTATGCTTTCAATCCTGAAAGAACAACAAACGTCCCTGTTCCTCCACCAATTACTGTCACTACTTTCTTTTTCCTATTTTGGTATTTAACTGAAACGGTCATTTTTCTTTTTTTTCTCTTTAAGAACAAATATTTCATCTTCAATGTTTTCACTAAAAACCATTCCTGGTCCTATAAAACTGTTTTTACCGATAAGAACTCCTGGCAAAAGGGTAGAATTAACACCTATCTTAGCACCGGCTCCAATAACCGCTCCTAATTTTGAACACTGGGTGGAGATTCTTTTTTTTCCTAAGGTAGTCTTAACCGCCTTTTCATCAAATCTGTAATTGGCAGTGACGGCACCGGCTCCAATCAAAACTCCCTTCGATAAAACCGAATCTCCGATATAATTGCGATGAAGACTAACGCCTTCTTCCAAATATGATCTAGTTACTTCACAACCGCTTCCGATAAGACAACCAGAACCAATATTGCTTTCCCTGATCATCGTATAATCGCCAATAATTGTTTTACTGCCAATATAAGTTGGACCAATGATTTTAACAAAATCTCCTATTTTTACATCATTCTCCAAATATACAGGTGGTTTGATGATCGTATTTTTACCGATAGTTATTTCTTTTTCGATTTTATTTTCTGTCAAACCATTGAGAAAAAATTTCATCATTGTTAAAACATGCCAAGGATATTTAAGAGGAAGCCATAATCCATCATATAAGACATAGTCGGATTTTCCGCTGGAAAGAAGAAGGTTCAAAGCCTGTTCGTAATCGTTATCTGCCCGGCTATCAATCTTTTCCAATGCAGCAACTAGAGTGTCAAAGTCGCCAAAATAATCTACGACCAATTTGACAATATCTGAAGGCACGTTTGCATCTCGCGGCTTTTCGATAATTTCTTCAATTTTGCCATTTGCAAATTTAAGATATCCTCCTGGGAAATATTGTTTAATTTTCCGGGCCAAAAAAACAAAATTTTGGCACCCTCCGGCTATTTTTTGAAGCAAAGAGAACAAGATGTTATAATCAAAAATATCGCTTGCATTGACAATCAGCACTTCACCCTTAATTTTGCCTTTGGCGGAGAGAATTGCTCCCGCTTGTCCGATCATCTTCTCACTTTGAACGATCAATTCAACCGGAGGAATATTTTTATCTAACGTAGTATTGTAAGCTTTGATTTTGTCTTTATTAACGGAATTGACAACAACCAAAAGGCGACAGGCAAATTTGGCTAAATTTCTGATTTGGTATAAAATGAGCGGCTCACCAAGAAATTTGACTAGATTTTTATCATCAATCGGCCAAAAACGACTGCTGTCGCCGCCAGCGAGAAGAAGAATATTTTCAAACTTTCTCATGCGGCTAAATCTTTTTTATTTCTCCTCCCAAACTGCTAATTTTTTTGTCAAAATCCTCATAACCCCTTTCAAGGATTGAAACGCCTTTAATTATAGATCGACCTTGGGCTACCAAAGCAGCCACTGCCAAAGTTGCTCCTGCTCTTAAATCAGCTATTTTCAAAAAGCCTCCATGCAGGTTTTGCGGTCCGGTGATTCTGATCGCTTGACGATAAACTTTTTTTGGATCGTAACTGAAAAAAAAGTAATCCTCAGGATTTTCGACTGAATTTTTGATATAGTCTATTTTCGCTCCTAACTTTTTCAGCTCGTCAACATATGAAAAACGATTTTCAAATACTCGCTCGATTATCGTCGATTGGCCATCAGCTTGCGTCATCAAAACCGCCCAGTTAGGCTGCCAATCGGTCATGAAACCGGGATGAGGAGAAGTCACAATATCGGTAGGCTTCAAAATGCCTTTGTAATAAAATCTTATCTTTTCATCATCTATAATATTAATACCGCCACCAGCTTTTTTTATTTCTTCGATAAAAGTCTTAATCAGATAATTATGGACGCCAGACACAACAATATCACCTTTAGTGGCGATGGCGAGAACGGCAAAGGTTATCGCCTCATTTCTATCGGAAGAGATCGTAAATGGATTATCTCTGGTTAATTTGTTTACCGAATCAACGATGATTTGGCTGTCTTTTCGGCTGATTTTGGCTCCCGATTCGTTTAGAAAACGAATCAGCTCATCTATTTCCGGTTCTTGAGCAGCGTTGTCAATAACTGTTTTTTTTCCATTTTCGCCTTGCTTATTTAAAACCGAAATTAAGATCATAAGTTCTGTCCCTGTGTGCGATGATTTTTCAAAACGATAATAACCTTGCGATTTGCCTCCGGTTACAGCTTCATAATATCCGCTATGGGAATCATAAACTGTTTTTATACCTAAATTTTTCATTCCTTCGATGATTCGGTCAATCGGACGAGCGCCGATACGACAGCCGCCTGGATTAGGAACATAACAATGATCAAACTTATGAAGTAAAGGGGCAAAAAGCATAAATGTAACCCTGATTTTATTCCCGTACCTAAGATCTACCTTGTTATTGTCGATACCTCTTCCATCAATGACTAAAGTGTTTTTGTCAACAAAATCCGCTTTTCCTCCTAATTCCTTGATCAAACGCAAAAGCTCATAAACGTCGTTTATCCGCGGAATATTTTTCAAGGTAACTTCTCCATTAATAAGAAGAGAGGCTATAATGATTTTGAGAGCAACATTTTTTGCTCCAGAAAGTTTTACCTCACCTTTAAGCGGTTTTCCTCCGCTAATCATATATGAATCTTCCATATCTCTGTCAAGCAAACATGTAACATATAACCTAAGAATTTAAAGGCTTTATTTTCCTAAGCTATATGTTAAACGTTATACTATATTACTATTACTTCTTCCTGCAGGTCGATACCAAATTTTTCTTTGACTTTTTTTTTGATAAGTTTAACCAGTTTCAACAAATCAGCCGTTTCGCCTTCGCCTTCGTGAACAATAAAATTGGCGTGTTTTGGCGAAACATAAAAATTGCCGACTCTTAAACCTTTTAGACCGCTCTTATCTATGAGATAACCAGCGGAAGTAGTCGGCAATCCATGTTTTTCCTTCTCTAGAAGCGTAATATTTTTAAAAAAACACCCGCTCGTATAGATGCCTGTTGGCTGTGTCAATCGGCGGTATTTTAAAGAATCTGCCGCTGTCTCTTTAAGTATGGGGGGATCACTTTTTCTCATTTTAAAAACCGCTTCAAGCAAAATTTCTCTTGTTTTTTGCAAAATACTGAACCCGTAACTGAACTGAAAATACTCTCGCTCAACTCTTTTAACTTCGCCTTTATTATCAATAACGAAAGCATAAATTAAATTATCGCCAAAACTACTTACCGGTTTTGTCCATTTTGAATTCATAAAGACTGCTCCGCCGACTGTTCCCGGCAAACCAAGATGATATTCAAATCCCGACAATCCTTCGTTAATAGTTTCCTGAATAAGTTTCCCTACAGGATATCCGGAAGACACCGAAAGCATAACGCTATCGCCTTCCCTTCCGATTATTTCCTTATGAATATACTTGTTGACCACAACAAGAAAATCCAGCTTGTTTTTAACAATGATCAAATTGGAGCCGACACCGATTAAAATTAAAGGAATATTCAGTAACAATGAAGCTTTCTTTGCCGCAATTAGATCTTCACGCGTTCTTGCCTGGAAAAAATAGCGGGCGATGGTTTTTGTTTTCATCGTTAGGTACGGAGCTAAGTTGACTTTTTCTTTTACTCGGTCCTTCCCTAAATATGCTTCCAGATCGTTTTTTTTTGACATAATTGTTGGTTAAATTTTATTGTTTCTCCGCTATTTTTAATATTTTTATTATATCATCTTTAAGCTTGTAGACGTCGCCTGCCCCCATGGTAAAAATAATATCGCCTGATCTCAGATATCCGCTAAGTTTATCAATAAGAGAGTCTGTTGTTGCTATTGCTTTGACGCGACTGTTTAAGGCTTCTTTTTCGATGTCAAAAGCAGATATCTTGAAATCAGCGGCATTTTCCCTTGCTGAAGCGAATATGGGCATAATTAAAGATAAATCAGCCAAAGATAAACTTTTGGCAAAATCATTAAGAAGAGATTTAGTCCGCGAAAACGTGTGAGGTTGAAAAATGATGATTAAACGCTTGTTTTTAAAACGTGCTCGAGCCGCCCGGATCGTCGTTTCTATTTCTTTTGGATGATGCGCATAATCGTCAAAAAGATAGCTGTTGCCGATTTTTGCAACCATTTCAAATCTTCTTTTGGCGCCGCCAAAACCGCTAGTTACTTTTCTTATCTCTTCTATGTTAAAGCCTAGGTTAATCAAACAAAGGATGACGCCGGCAGCATTGGAAATATTTTGATGACCAAATATGGAAAGCTCAAATCTGCCTAAATCCTTTCCACGATAAACCAAATTAAAAGAGGAATGATTTTCATCATTGACTGGATTATTAATTTTCAAATCGACTTCATTGCCTAAACCAAAAGTTTGATAATGATCTCGAGGTATCGTCCGTAAAACATCCATTAAATTCTGGTCATCGCTGCAAGCAAAAAGACAGGGCTTGTTTATTCTAACAACTTTCTTAAAAAACTCTGCAAAGGCTTGCTTTGTCTGGTTAAGATCTTCATAGACATCTGGGTGATCAAAATCAATGTTGGTAGCAATAATAAAGTTTGGCTGAAGAAGGTGGAATTTGGGCCTTTTGTCCAAAGGCGGATTAACAGCATATTCATCTGCTTCAACGACAAAATAATCGCTTTGACGGTAATCTCCACCGGGATAGTCGCCAAAATTGGGAGCACCAACTATGTAGCTTGGTGATGAGTTTAGTTTTATCAAACAATAGATTAATAAGGAGGCGGTAGTAGTTTTGCCATGCGAACCGCAAACAGCGATTTTATTTTTAAAATTTTTCATCAAATGTTCTATCGCTTCTGCTTGAGACATCACTTTGAGACCACGTCTTTTTGCTTCAATTACTTGAGGATTGTTCACTCCTAGATGAGCAGCAGAGTAAATAACTAAATCTGTATCTCTTGGCAAGTTAAAAGGTTCAAAACCAATGCTTTGACTTATGGCGTTATCTCTTAGCAGGTAGTCGGTAATGAATTCTTCAGCTAGATCGGAACCGCTGACGCATTTGCCCATTTTTTTTAAAATCAAAGCCAGGTTGGTCATTGCTACTCCTTTGATCCCGACGATAAAAATATTATTGATATGTTCAAACATACAGTTAGTTTAATTTATATCGATCTTGAACCCTGCTCCTTTTGGACAATAAAACTAAGCATTTCACCATAATCCTTTTTTGCATCACGACGAAAAGAAAAGAATCTCGTCTTATCACAACTCGTACAAAAGGGAAAAAAATCAATATTTTCTGCCGGTATTCCAGCATCAAGAAGAAGAAGGTAATTAAGACGCGACAAGCTGACATATTTTTTACCATGTCTTATTTGAAATATCTTATCCGCGTAGCCATTGAATTCTCCCATAAAATCGAAATAACGATCCAAATCTATATCATAGCAGCAACTGCCGATGCTAGGACCGATGACAACGAAAAGATCTTTCTTTTTAGCTCCATACTCAACCATTTTCTCAACCATTTTTTGGACAAACCTTTTTAAGCTCCCTCTCCAGCCATTATGAGAAATTCCGATAATACCTTTATTTTTATCGCAAAAAACAATTGGCGCACAATCGGCTGTCCTAACAGTCAAAATCACATCACTTTCTTTAGTGATCACCCCGTCTGTTTCCTCAATTTTTTCAATTCTTTTATCCCAATCTCCGGCCACAAAAACAAGATTAACTGAGTGAATTTGCTCCAAAATAATCAGTTTTTTGTATTTTAGACCGATATTGGAAAAATAATTGAGAATGTTGGCAATATTTGTTGCATCGCCGATCTGTTTTGTTCCAAAGCCTGAAAAAAATCGGCTGTTATTGATTTTATCGGAAAAAAATATTTTGAGATTAGAATCGTATTTGAGCATAATTATGTTAATTCTTAAATTAACGCGGAGCAATAAAACCAATGCCGTCCAACCATTTGCCTTGCGTCAATACAAATGTCGGCTAATTATTTTGCTATTACTTCAAACTCTTTAATAAAAATTAAAAACAAAAACTGATAGCTCACAATTTTAACTTTTCAATCGTTTTTAACACAATTGCTTTTTCATCCCAAGGATATTCAATCTTGCCTCGACACAAACTTTTTTCATGACCTTTGCCTGTCAAAATTATCAAGTCGTTTTTGCGAGCGATCGAAATCGCTTTTTTTATCGCATCCTTTCTGTTAACAATGATTGTATAAATTTTTTTATTATTTTGTTCAATTAAATTATCCTTTACTAATACAAAACCTTGCTCTTGTAATCCTTTTCCAATCTGTTCACATATTTTATACGGATCTTCTGTTCGATAATCTTCTTCTGTAAGAATAACTATATCAGCATATTTGCCGCTTACTCTACCCATTGATTTTCTTTTACTAACATCCCTTAATCCAGCCGAACCAAAAACGTGAATTAATTTACCTTTACCTTTTAAGAAATTTTCTTTTACTGTCCTTAAAACTTGATTCAAACCGTTAATTGTATGAGCAAAATCAACAATCACCATAAATCCTTTATTAAAGACCACGTCCAATCTTCCTTCGGGAAGGCTGAAAGTATTTATCGCCCTGATAATTTTTTCTTCTTCAATATTAATTTCTTTAGCTGCCGCATAAGCTGCCATAATATTGGATTTATTCATCTCACCCGCAATATTGGTTTTGATGTTTTTATGCCAACAATAATCGGCTTTCCCTGTTAAGCTGTAAGCTACATAACGGTGTCTATTTTTTTCCAAAATCTTTTTTACTTCATCATAAGATTGGTCGTCTTTGTTGATAATTGCAAGATCGGCAAGAAGAAGCAATTTTGTTTTGGTACGCAGATAATTTTCGTAAGTTCTAAAATAATCATAACCATCAAGTGAGTTGAGATGTTCATGGGTAATATTTGTCAATACGGCCAATGAATAATTTATTCCCCAAATTCGATTTTGATCCAAGCCATGAGCTGTGGTTTCGATGATAAAATATTTATTTCCCTCTTTGACAGCTTTCCTTAATAATTTTTGGATGGCAAAAGAGGAGGGCGTTGTGATATGTAGTCCCGTATCAAAGTTGCTTCCACTTATTTGGGCTCCGATGGAAGAAATCATTGAAGTTTTGATGCCGACAGAATTTAATATATGACAAATCAAGTGAGATGTGGTTGTTTTTCCGTCGGTGCCAGTGACTCCAATTACTTTTAATTTCCGACTTGGAAATCCATAATAAACATTAGCTGCAAACGCTTCGACTAAATGATAAAAATTCTTGATTCTCCTTATAACGTGCGACATATAACATGTAGCACAAGCTTGTCTTTGTTGTCTTGTGTTACAAGTTATACGTTTCACGTTGGATACTCTATTCTGGACTTATATTATAGTAAACCAATAACTCTTTCGCCACCTCGAAAAAGAGAGGGGCGGCAGTTTCCGACCCCCAAGGAGAAGCATGCGGTTCGCGCAAAATTACGAGAGCAATAAATTTCGGCTCGTCGGCTGGGGCAAAACCGATAAACGAAGCTATTGTTTTGCTGGGATCATAGTGGCCACTGATGGCAATTTGGGCGGTTCCGGTCTTGCCCCCGATAAGATAACCTTTGGGTTTGGACCATTTAAATTCCCCATTCTCAACCGCTGAAACCAACATTTTTTTAATAATTTCTGAAGTGCGTTTGCTGACAACGTTTCTTTCAACTTTAGGTTTTATCTCCCTTTTTCCGACAGAGCTCACAATGGTTTTGACTACTGTTGGCCGAATAAGTTTTCCTCCGTTAACAATCGATGCAAAAGCTCTGATCATCTGAATCGGAGTAACGGCAATTCCCTGGCCGAAAGTAACCGTGGCATAGTCGATTGGATACCAGTCGCTTTTTTGCTTCAAAAACCCACCAATTTCGCCTTGAAGATCAATTCCTGTCGGTTGACCGAATCCATATTTTTGAAGGTATTGATATATTTTGTCCCTACCTAATTTTTCTCCGATGTAAACCATACCGACATTGGATGATTTTTCCAAAATTCTTGTTATTGAAATTTTTCCTTCGTATTTGTCGTCCCAGGTTTTAATCTTATATTCTCCGATTTCTACCGGACCTTTCTCATTGTAAGTATCATCAGGCTTGATTTTTTTCTCCTCAATGGCGGCAGCAACAATAAGGGGTTTAAAGGTAGAGCCGGGTTCGTAAAGATCGGAGACGGCGGAATTCTTAAAATATGCTTCAGAAAACTGATAATATTTTTCTGGATCATAGTCAGGCAAACAAACCAATCCCAATATCTGCATACTTCCTGGATCGGCGACGATAATACAACCTGATTCGGCTTGATACTGCTCTAAACCGTATTTAAGCTTCCTTTTGATTATTTCCTGAACCGTTTTGTCAATAGCAAGAATTAGATCGCGGCCGTTTTCTGCGCTTACTTTTTCTTGCGTGCCGATAAAAATCGGCTGCCCCAGCAAATCCCTTTCCGTTTCCAAAAAACCGGGCAGCCCAGCCAAATCTTTGTCGTAAAAACCTTCCAGACCAAAATAACCAATATCTTCCCCCTTTTCATCTTTGCCCACAAATCCAATCAAATGAGAAGACAAAGACGCTTCAGGATAATATCGCTTCATCCCCTGCTCAAAACCTATTCCATCAAGATTAAGTCGAAGAATTGTTTCTTTAGTTGCTTCATCAATTCCCGATTTAATTGCCACCCAATATTTGGTCTCATCTATCTTCGCTTCAAGTGTGCTTGTCCCCATTTTAAGGATTTCATCCAGTTTCTCCACCAATTTATCTTTATCTTTGATTTTTTGCGGCTCAATGTAAAGCAGGTAGCTATTTTGATTGAGAACTAATGGATTCTTGTTTCGGTCATAAATTTTTCCCCTTTCAGGATAAATTTTTTTTGTTTGAAGATAATTAAGATGGGAGGCTTGAGGGTTAAGTATCTGAAGGTAAAACAATTTGATAATAATAATTCCAAAAAGAAGAAAAAATAGGACGAAAAGAAGCTTTATTTTACCCATAATCAACGATAGGCATATTTAAGTCCTTCTATATATATTGGTGTAGGTTTTTTGACAAAATCCAACTTGGCTGCCATTGAGGCGGCGTATTGATATGATTTGAAGTTTGAGGCTTTTTTTTCCAGTTCAAGGTTTTCCTTATGGAAATCGTGGATTTGTTTTTCAAAGTAATTAATCTCTCCCGCCAGTCGCATGCCTGAAATAAATACATAAACATTGATCAAAATTAATGTTAACGAAAGAGCCCAGAATATTTTTTGAAATAATTGTCTCATGTTTTTTTTAAAATAATTCTCAACTTAGCCGATCTTTCAAATGATAAACTGCTGTCACCGAAAATAGGTTTTTTGCCTAAAAAACTTAATTTATTTTCTTTGACAAATTTTTTCACTATTCTGTCTTCCAAGGAATGAAAACTGATAACTACAATTCGTCCGTCTTCTTTAAGAATTTTGACTGCCCCTTTTAATCCTGCTTTTAGATTTTCAAATTCACTGTTGACAGCAATTCTCAAAGCTTGAAAAACCCTACTATAAACTTTTCTATCACTTCTTTTCAACGCTTTATCGATAACAGCGGTGAGATCGCCCACCGAATTTATCTTTCTTAAAACACGGGCGCTAACAATACCTCCAGCAATTGCCCAAGAATTGACTTCTTCAGAATATCCAGCCAGAATTTCATATAGATTTTCTTTGGACAAACTATTAACCAAATCAGCTGCCGTTTTCTTAATACTAGCACTCAATCTCATATCTAAAGGCTCATCAGGATTTTTATATGTAAAACCTTTTCCAGACTCCCTGATTTGCCTCAAAGACAAACCTAGATCAAAAATAACCCCGTCTACCGGAGCAAAATCTTTCTCGCAAGCTATTTTTTCTATATCGGCAAAGTTCCCAACCACTAAAATCAGCTTTTGTTCTTCTCTCAATTCTTTTTTCAAACTTTCGATTTGCTGCTCATCTCTATCAATAGCCAATACACGACCGCCCAATTTCAGAATTGATTTTAAATGACCACCTTCTCCGGCAGTGGCATCGATATATCTGCCATCAGATTTGACTCTTAAGGCAGCAATCGCTTCTTTTAAAAGTACGGGTGTGTGCATCAAAATCTAAAATCCGACCGATAATTAACTTTTGACTTCTTTCAAATACTTCTCCCACTTTGAGACTTCCCAAATTTCAAAATGATCGCCGACGCCGATAATTATCGCTTTATCTCTCAGACCAGCATAATTCAACAAGTTTTTTGAGATAACAAATCTTCCCTGTTCGTCTATGTCCAGATAAACGGCGGATGAAAAAACAAACCTTCTTTTTTCAAGATTTTCTTTCTCCAATATTGAAACTTGAAGAAGTTCTTTGGCTTTACTTTCCCAACTTTCCTTATCATAACCACTCAAACAGGCATCAAATCCTTTAGTTAAAACAAAAGTATCACCTTTTAAAAGTTCACGGATTTTTTTTGGCAACACCATTCTCCCCGGACCGGTAAAAGAAACCTGGTATTCACCAAAAAACACCATATATTACCATTAAACGCCAATTTTAACCATTTGTCAAGAGGAAAGATTATTTAATATGTCAGAATAACAAAATCTAAAATTTTAGTAGACATCTCTTCTCATTTTTTATGAAGTTTGCTTTGATCTCCGCAAGTCTAAAACCGTTAAAATTAATAATTTAAATAAAGCACACTTTCCATTGGTTTGTATATATTCAATTTCCACACTTGGACAAATTTTATCTTTATATATGTATAATAAAGTAATAAACCATGGATAAATTCTTAGGCAAAACTAGAAAGCTCATTTTCACCAAGCAAGGAGGAATGTTCTCGTCGGCATTGATCTTAGCAGTAATGATTGTTGCCTCAAGTTTTTTCGGTTTTCTTAGGTACCGTATTCTCGCCGGTTTTTTCAGCAAAGAAGAGCTTGATATTTATTTTGCCTCATTCCGAATCCCCGATCTAGTTTTCGAAATTTTAATTACAGGCGCTTTAACTTCATCTTTTATCCCAATTTACATTAAGTTCAAAAAAAATAAAGAGGAATTAAGCAAAAATATCTCTTCTATCATTAATATCATTTCTCTTATTCTCTTCGTTTTCGTCACTTTGGTTTTTGTTTTCCTCAACAAGATTGTTTTCCTGATTACTCCGGGCTTTGACGCGCATAAAACTCAAGAAATAGTTTTCTACTCAAGAATGCTGATTATCGGCCAGCTGCCTTTTCTGGTTTTCGGCAATTTTCTAACCGGTATCGGTCAAGCTAATAAAATTTTCCTTATTACTGCAATTGCTCCAATTATTTACAACCTATCTGTCATCGTAACAACAGTTTTCTTTACTAGAAACCTTTTTCTTATGGCGCCGATAATCGGTGTCATTTTAGGAGCTCTATTGTTTTTTCTCATCCAACTGCCTCTTCTTTATACGAAGGATTTTAATTATCTTCCAATCATTAGCATCACTAACGGTCTTAAGGATTTCTTTCGAATGGTTGTACCACGAGTGTTTACTGTTACCGCTTCACAAATTGACGCTACAGTAGATTTAACTCTTACTACTTTGATGGGAGGCGGCGCTTATACGATTTTTTATTTGGCACAAAGACTTCAACTTTTGCCGATTTCCGTAATCGGAGTCGCTTTCGGCCAAGCATCCTTGCCTTATTTGTCAGAAATATGTGAAGAAAAGAAATTTGTCGAATTTAAAAAGATCATCATAGATTCCATTCTTAACCTTTTTTTTCTAACCATCCCTATTATGAGTTTTTTTGTTTTTGCCAGGACGCCTCTTATCCGGCTGTTTTTCGGCGGACAGAAATTCGATTGGGAAGCAACCGTCCAAACGGCCGTTACCCTCTCCTACTTTGCCCTATCCCTGCCTTTTCATACAATTTATTATTTCCTTACCCGCTGTTTCTATGCTATCCTTGACAGTAAAACACCTTTTTTTGTCAGCATCTTCTCCATCCTTCTCAATACCTGTCTTAGTCTCTTATTTACTCTTGTCTTTAAACTCCCAGTATGGTCGCTAGCAATCGCCTTTTCCTTATCAATAACGGTTAATGTAATTTTGCTTCTGTTGATTTTACACCACCGCTTGAACGGTCTTGATTTTCGCTTTCTGGCGGTTGAAACTTTAAAAATGATCGTTGCCACTTTCATTTCCTCGGTTTTTGTTTACTTTCTGATGAAGCTCTTTGACGGTCTGATCTTTGACACTTCCCGCACCATTAATGTTTTTCTCCTTCTGTTTACTGGAATTTCTATATATACTGTCTTATATCTTTTCTTAGCTTGGGTTTTTGACATTAAGGAAATTTACCTAATCAGCAAATTGCTTTTGAAAGCGAGGGAATATCAAAGAAAAATCATAGAAGTTTACGTCAGCTATGAGTAAAATTCACCCAGCTAATCAATTAAATCAGGTTCATGCGATCAAATCAATCCAAAAAAAGCTTTTGGGAAAAAAGCTTACCTATCAAGAGATTTATACCATTATGGACGAAATTGCTAATGAACGCCTTGGCGATATTCTGACTACGTATTTTGCCGCGGCCGCTTTTAAGGAAGGCTATACAACCGAAGAACTTTTTCAGTTGACCAAAGCAATGGTAGAAACAGGAGCTCGCTTGCATTTCGAAGGAATTGTTGCTGACAAACATTCAACTGGAGGCGTGGCGGGGACAAGAACAACGCTAATTATTGTACCGATTGTTGCTGCAGCTGGATTTAAAATCCCTAAAGTTTCTTCGCGAGCTATCACGACTCCGGCTGGAACAGCCGATGTGATGGAAACAATTGCCAGTGTCAGCTTTACTCCAAAACAAATCGAGCGGATCGTCAGTGATACCGGCGGCTGCATCGCTTGGAACGGTTACCTCGGCATTGCTCCAGCTGATGATGTTTTGGTCAGAGTTGAACAGCCGCTATCTTTTGAATCTTTCGACAAAATCATTGTCTCAATCATGGCCAAAAAAGTCGCCGTATCGGCAACCCACCTCGTTCTGGATATTCCGGTCGGAAAAACAATGAAAATCCGCCATTTCAGTGACGCAGAAAAAATTGAGAAAAAATTCAAGCTTCTCGCCAAGAAATTTGGGATCAAAGTTATCGCCGACATCAACGAAACTCTTGAACCAGCTGGGCGCGGAGTGGGGCCGGCTTTAGAAGCGCTTGATGCCCTTCGAGTTTTAGAGCAAAAAGCCGATCGACCACTCGCTCTAGAAGCCAAAGCGCTTCGTTTGGCCGGCAAGCTTCTAGATATTTGCTACGCTGAAGCAAAAATAGCCAAGAATGGTGAAATCGAAGCCAAAAAAATCCTAGAAGAAGGACGGGCGTTAAAAAAATTCCGCGAAATCGTAAAAGCTCAAAAAGGCGACAACCAAATATCGGTTGACAATTTTAAGATGAAATCGGATAAAAAAGAGATCGTATCGGAAAGTTTTGGTAAAATTAAAGAGATAAACAATTATAATTTAAATACGATCGCCAAAATCCTTGGAGCGCCGGGCGACAAATATGCCGGCATTTATCTGTTGAAAAAACTTGACGAAAAAGTTGATAAAAACGAACCAATTCTATTTTTTTTCTCAAGCGATAAATATCGACTTAAGGAAGCTGTCGCCACTCTTAAAAATTTTCCAATTTATTTAATTGAATAATATGAAAAGATTATATATTACAATAGTGATTACCGCCTTCCTTGCTTTTTCTTCCTACATTTTTTATCGAGAAGGAACGCTACCGGTAAACAAAAACAGCACCGAATCAAAAATATTCGTGATTAAAAAAGGTGAAAGCTTAAACCAAATAATCAATAATTTGAGTAGCGAAGGCTTGATAAGAAACAGGCTTGTTTTTTATATTATTATCAAACAGCTGGGTTTGGAAAAAAACATTCAAGCGGGTGATTTCCGTCTCTCGCCATCGATGGATGCGTATCAAATCGCTAAAACTCTTACCCACGGCTCAATTGATATTTGGACAACTATCATTGAGGGTTTACGTAAAGAGGAAATAGCTCAAATAATTTCTCGCGAATTTGGCATACCGGAAAGCGAATTTTTAAAATATGCTAAAGAAGGTTATCTTTTTCCCGATACCTACCTTATTCCCAAAGATGCAACACCAGAGACAATTCTTAAAATATTTTCCGACAATTTTAAAGCAAAATACGATAACAATTTGAAAAAGAAAGCAGCTAAAATGGGGTTAACCGATGAGGAAGTGCTTATTTTTGCTTCCCTTGTTGAAAAGGAAGCGAAATATGATCAAGACAGACAAAAGGTAGCAAGCATCATTTTGAAAAGATACAACAACGGTTGGCCACTTCAGGTTGATGCTTCAATCCAATATGCTTTAGGTTACCAGGTATTGGAAAAAACTTGGTGGAAAAAATATCTCACTTACGACGACTTGGAAATTGATTCTCCTTATAATACTTATAAAAATACGAAGTTGCCGCCGACTCCGATCTGCAACCCGGGCCTGGCTTCAATTGAAGCGGTTGTCAACGCCGATACCTCCACTCCCTATTGGTATTATCTTTCAGATAAATCAGGCCATATGCACTATGCACGTACTCTTGAAGAGCATGAAAGAAATAAAGAGATGTATTTAAAATAACTTAGTTTTGCTTGGTTGGATAACCATAGAGTATGAAGAAAATAATCCTTGCTTCAACATCTCCAAGAAGAAAAGCAATATTAAAACAACTCGGTCTCCATTTTGACGTCGTGGCAAGTAATTATAAAGAGAAAATCAACTATAATATTGAACCGCACAAACTTGCTCAAAAGCTTTCTCAAAGAAAAGCAAAATCAGTAGCCGATAAACACCAAAATGCAATTATTATTGCCGCCGACACTTTGGTGGTTGCTAACAAAGAAATTATCGGAAAACCAAAAGATGTCAATGATGCCAAAAGGATATTAAAACTCTTAAGCGGCAAAAAACACAGAATAATCACCGGATTTACGATTATCAACCGTCAATCCAGAAAAACCATCACCAAATCAGTAGAAACAATCGTTTATTTTAAAAAATTGACAGAAAAAGAAATTGACGACTATATTGAAACCGGCGAACCTCTCGATAAAGGCGGAGCGTATGGAATTCAAGAGAAGGGGGCTCTTTTTGTCGAAAAAATTGAAGGGGATTATTTCAATATTGTCGGTCTGCCCGTCTATGAGTTGGCTAAAGAGCTAAAAAAATTTGGCGTGAAGATATTATAGAAGAATAGGTGAGTTAATTATTGTTGGATTTCTGTACTGTCAACTGTTGTTGTTTCCTCTGATGATTGGGAAATCTCAGCCGAGGGACGACTGATCACTTCACGCGGCTTTGAACCTTCGGCTGGGCCGACATATCCAGCCGCTTCTAGTTGATCAAGCAAACGAGCCGCCCGCGCATATCCGATAGATAAACGTCGTTGAAGAAGTGAAGCAGATGCTTTGTCAAATTGGGAAATAATTTCGATTGCCTGCTTAAACAAAGGGTCGTTATCTCCGCCGCCCAAAACCGTTGTTCCTCCCCGACTACCCAAAGTCACTTGCTGTTTAACCACCTCCTCGGTGTAATGAACTTCGGGGTTTTGAGATTTGAGGAATTTCACCAGGTTATCTACTTCTTTTTCTGTCACAAAAGGACCCTGGATTCTGCGCGGCTTGGCTTGGTCAGGAGGCAAAAAAAGCATATCTCCTCTGCCCAAAAGCTTTTCCGCTCCAGGCATGTCTATGATCACTCTAGAATCAATCATCGAAGAAACATTAAAAGCGATGCGGGTGGGGATGTTGGCTTTCATTAAGCCGGTAATGACGTCAACCGAGGGTCTTTGTGTCGCCAAAATGAGATGAATACCTGTCGCTCGAGCCATCTGGGCAATTCTTGTAATCAAATCTTCAACATCTCCCGGCGCAAAAATCATCAAATCGGCTAATTCATCGATTATAAAAAGGATGTATGGTTTTTTCTCTACTCCTTCCAAGCTATTATAACCCTCAATATTTCTCGCTCCGACTTTGGCAAACTCTTTGTAGCGATTTTCCATTTCCGAAACCGTCCATTTCAAAGCGGAAATAATTTTTTCCGGTTCAACAACCACTTCGTTCAATAGATGGGGAATGCCGTTGTAAAGGGTTAGCTCAACTCTTTTAGGATCAACCAGAATCATGCGTAATTCATCGGGTTTGGTGCGGAAAAGAAACGTGCTGATCCACGAATTGAGAAGAACCGATTTGCCTGAACCAGTTGTACCGGCAATCAAAGCATGAGGCATCTTGCCGATGCTGAAAGCCTGCGGCTGGCCAGAAACGTCGAGACCCAACGGCACAAGCAATGGATCGCTACTGTTGGCAAAATCAGGCGACGTCAAAAGTTTTTTTAACGTAACCAATTCTGGCCTTATATTGGGGATTTCTATCCCAACAAAAGATCTTCCTGGAATAGGCGCCTCAATCCTTACCTGTCCAGTGGGCGCGGCTATCGCCAGAGCCAAATCATTGGCTAGAGCTGTAATTCGCGATAATTTTGTACCTTTGGTTATTCCTAGAGCATATTGAGTAACTGCCGGACCGTAATTGACTTCGGCAACGCGTGCCTTGATTCCAAAACTGTCAAGGGTTTCCTCAATCACTTTGGCATTTTTGTTGACGTCGCCCCGATCCGCTTCCTGCTGATCAATATCACTAAGGATCGATATCGGTGGGAAAATCCAAGTTGTCTTAGAGGAAGAAGCGATCGGTTTGATCATGAAACCGGGAGATTTAGTTGTCTCCGGAACAGAAACGGTAGCTGGAATAGTTTTTAATTTCACTTCACTTTTTTTATCCTCAATAAATTTATCTTCACCGAATTTTTTATTCTGCTTCGTTCCCAAACTTCGAAAAAGATAGGTTTTTGCGAATGTAAAAATAAGTTTGAATGAATTAATAAGGAACAGAATAAAAACGTCAATTGAAGTATCAAGAAACAATATCAGACCGATAACAAAAACGATAAACAAAATAATGATCGCGCCGATTAAAGAAAAATCTAAACTAAGGTTTTCAAAAATTGCCCTGCCAAACTGCCCCGATTGGAAAGTTCCCAAAAGGGAAAGAAAAACCAAAAAAATGCCTCCGGTAATGTTGGGCTTGACGAAATTGAGTTTTTTGGTATTAAAAAAATGTCCTGAAACAAGAAGGAGTATAAAAGGAACAAAAATCGCTAATCCGCCGAATTTTTCAAGCAAAAGTTTGTTAATTTTAGATAAAGCTCGGCCATTGTTACTGGAAGTAAAATTATTAAAAAAAGAGATTAAAAGAACAATTGCTATTCCGATAAAAAGAAAACCTAAGATGTTGAAAACTGTTTTTTTGTTGATCTTGATCTTCAAAAAAGGAAGTCTGATCAAAGATTTGCGTCTCGCCATATAATAAAGATTTTAATGCCGGATTGGGGTAAAATCAAGTTATGACAAAAGCTGAAGATTTATTCTTCCTTGACTGTCTATCTGAATGACCTTAACTCTAACTTTCTGGCCGATTCTGACTACTTCGCTTGGGGAGCGAACAAATCTTTTTCCCATTTTAGAAACGTGAATCATTCCCTCTTTGCCTGGCAAGATTCCAACAAAAGCACCAAAAGGAAGAATTCGTTTGACCTCGCCTTCAAATTCTTCTCCGACTTCAACTTCGCGGGTAATATTTTCAATCAGGTGGGCTGCTTCTTCAACTTTGGCTTTATCCAGTCCGGAAATCGTTACTCGACCATCGTCGGTAATGTTGATGTCGGTTTCCGTTCTGGCAATGAGACTTCTAATGTTTTTGCCTCCCGGACCAATGATTTCACCAATTTTGTCCTGAGGAGGAGTAAGAACAACCACTTTAGGGGCAAAACGCGAGATTTCTGTTCTCGGTTTACTTATAGCCGCATCCATTTTTGATAAGATGAAAAGTCTGGCTTTTTTTGCTCCTTCAAGCGATTCTTTAATCATTTTATCGGTCAAACCGTTATTTTTGACGTCAAGTTGAATAGCGGTAATACCATTTTCCGAACCGGTCACCTTGAAATCCATATCCCCTGAAAAATCTTCTATACCCAAAATGTCGGTTAAAATAACATAATCGTTGTCGGATCGAGAAACTAATCCCATCGATATCCCAGCCACCGGATTTTTAATCGGCACTCCCGCATCCATAAGAGCAAGAGATGATCCGCAGGTTGAAGCCATCGAAGTTGAACCGTTTGATGATAAAACTTCTGAAACCACTCTAATCGTGTAAGGGAAGTCTTTTTCCGGAGGAAGCACCGGCTCTATTGCTTTTTCTGCCAAAGCTCCGTGTCCTATCTCACGCCTTGAAGGAAAACCAACTCTACCTGTTTCGCCAACAGAATAAGGTGGCATGTAATAATGATGGATATATCGCTTAGCTTCCTCTCCTTCCGGACTTTCGATTAACTGTTCTAAACTGGGAGCCCCAAGTGTGACAATTGACAAAACCTGCGTATCTCCTCGTTGAAAAATAGCCGAGCCATGGGTGCGAGGTAAAACTGACACTTCAACATAAATCGGTCTGATTTCATCTAGTCCCCGACCATCGATTCTCCGTTTTTCTTTTAAGATTTTTTCCCTGATCATCTGCTTTCCCAAATAATCAATCGCCTTGGTGATTGCTTTGCGATCAAACTCGTCCTTGTATTTCTCCAACACTTCGGCCACTACAACTTCAAGCGCTTCCTCATCTTCAAACTCTTTTTCGGCTTTTTTAAGATTCATTTCATAAAGGGTTTTGTGGTAATCTTTTTTCAGGACGTTGATGAGCTTTTCATCAACTTCCACCCCATTAATGGTTTCTTTTGGTTGTCCGGCGGTTTTTCTCAATCTTTCGATAAATTCGATTATCTTGGCATTTTCTTTTTTGGCCAAATTAATCCCTTCGATAATCACTTCTTCTTTGAGCTCTTCTGCCCTTGTTTCAATCATCACTACTTTTTCTGTCGTAGAAGAAACAATTAGATCAAGATTGGAAAATTTCTGGTCGTCTTCGGTCGGATTAACGAGAAAAGTCCCGGCAGCCTCGCTTTTGACATAACCTATCCTCAAAGTGCTTATTGGCCCTTCCCATGGAATAGGCGAAAGATGCAGAGCGGCCGAGGTTGTAATCGCTGATAAAATCTCAGGCGAATTGACTCCATCAACAGAAAGAAGGGTGATTATAATTTGAACTTCCTTGCGGTAGTTTTTGGGAAAAAGGGGTCTGATTGAGCGGTCAATCAATCTGGCTCTAAGAACCGCTTCATCGGAAGGCCGACCTTCTCTTTTCACCCAGCGCGAACCTTTAATTCTTCCGCCGGCATACAATCTTTCCACGTATTCAACTTGCAACGGCAAATAATCGACTTCTTCTCTTTCATCGCCAACAGTTACCGTCACTAAAACGCAAGTTTCTCCTAAGCGACCAAATACGGAAGTAGTAGCCGCTCTTGCTAATTTACCAACTTGAAGCGTCAGTTTTTGTCCGTTGATCTCAATTGTGTCTTCAATAGTTTTCATTTTTGGAAGGAAGCACGCTCGGCGAAATGCAA
>Ga0123519_10001465_pt1 | contig 40350 bp, 27 predicted proteins | sample YelNatPaOPRAMG02_FD_87396 | JGI IMG/M metagenome (GOLD analysis project Ga0123519, IMG submission 87396) | Hot spring microbial communities from Yellowstone National Park - Yellowstone National Park OP-RAMG-02 (version 2) | ecosystem: Environmental > Aquatic > Thermal springs > Hot (42-90C) ...
CGAAGGTAATTCACTTAGGGTTATCATTTCTTCATTGAAAGATAGTGAGTTGAGGGAGGTTGTTATTAGAAAACTCTTTGAAGGTGGATTTTTGCCGCTTGAGATAACTAAAGCATCTACTGCGATAGAAAGGATATTTGTTGAATCTGTTTATTCGTAAAGGAACCTTTTGGTAAAGGAACCTTTAGATACCTATCTTCTATCGTTTCATTATGTTCCCTTATTAGAAGGATGGAAGCACTAAAATCAAAAATGTGCTATTTTAGCACAGGGTGCTATTAAGCACACGGTGCTGTTAAGCACCCCGCCCAATTAGGTAACGAAGTTAACCCCGTAAGCATTTTTTTCTTTCAGGAATGAAGTAGATATTATGCACTGAAGACTGAAGAGTGAAGAGAGGCAAAGCCTCTTGGAGGCAAAGCCTCTCTTCAACTAATTAGGGTGGGTGGGCGGGACTGCTAAAAGGTGCTTATAGTACACTTTCAATTAAGTGCTTAAAACACAAGTGCTATAAAGCACAAGGTGCTATGAAGCACAAGGTGCTATGAAGCACAAGGTGCTATTTAGCACACCACCCAATTATGTAACGAATTTAACCCTGTAAACGATTGTTAATTCTATCCCTATTTGTTGAAGAGACGCTCAGCATTGAGAATGTTCTGTATTGAGAATGCCTTATATTTGAAATGCTTCGCATTTGAAATGCCTCGCATTCAAAATGCCTCGCGTTTGAAATGTTTTGCTTTCTCTGGACTCTCAAGCGCTTTTGCTGAAAAGTATGTAGATTTTCCTAGCAAAGTAATTGAGTGGAGTGTTTGGGAAATCTTCTAATTATATTGAAAGTAATGCTTTGTGATGATAATAATTCCATTATGGCTTATGAGACTCAGATGGCTATGTTGGCCTACCCAATAAGGCATGAGTTTAGCAAGATAACAACTCCTGAGTTGTTTTCTATGATGACATCGGTTAGTGGTGATGAGATAGAGAAGGTGATATCCAAATACGAAGGACAAAAAATTAGCATAAATGAAGTGCAGAAATATGCGATGAACATCCCCATAAATGTCGCTAAAAAATTTGTTTCTTTGGCTAGGGATCAATTCGTTAGTGAACTCATAGAAGCATACATGTTGTATTATGAATTTTATAATTTTAATACCTTGCTGAAAGCAAGGTTAAATGGTTATCTTGGTAATGATATATTTCTCTTTGACTACCACACTGTGGTAGATTTTAAATTGCTTCTCAATGAAACATCTGTGCAAAAAATAAGGGAGAACTACTATAGGTTATTGGAGCATCACAAAATCTCAAGTAGGCGCCTTAAGGATTTGGTAAGAACTATGAGTTTAGCAAGTATACAAGAACTTTCGTTAGAGACGAGTATAACTTATTACTCCAACCTTCTAAAGAGGTACCAAGGTGTTGATTCTGTGTTAAGAGATTTGGTGTTGGAGAAAGCGTTTTATGATATACTTCTTTCACTTGCAAAACTTAAGTATTTGAGTGGTAAAAGTGTTGAGGATATCATACAAAGATTAACCTTCCTTTCAAGTAAAGTTGAAATACTAGCAGATACATTCATAGGTGATGGTAAAGAGGAATTTATAAAAAAGTGCATTGATAACAAAATCGTTCCATCAACATTTGTGATAAGTGAACTTGATGATATTTTGAAGTTTAGAGATGTTTTATTAAAGGAAAAATGCAAAAGTATTGTCATTGGTTTCCCATTAAGTCCATCATCCATAATAGCAATACTGATTTTAAGGGAGATAGATTCTAGAAACTATTTATCAATGGTTGGAGCATTAATGGAGGGATTTTCAATCAATAAAATGAGGTCTCTTGTTGTGCTTTAGGAGGATTTATGTTTTTCCCTGAAAAAATGTTAGAAGTACATATCCTTACAACGGAGAGTTATTTAAAGGATCTCTCAAATTCATTGATGAAATTCGGTGAATTTGAGGTGAAGAATGTGAGAATAAAAGATGCTGAAAAATTGAAAGCAATAGAGAAAAAATTAGATGAGCAGGAAAAGTTAGCGGAGAGGATTGGTAACATAAAATTGAGGCTAGATAAACTCGTATCAAATATAGGAGTACCTGAAAACTTGATAAGGGGAACATTAGAGAAAAGGGAAGCAATAAATGTTGAGGAGATAGATTCAAGGCTAAAAAGGATAGAAAATGAATTTTACTCACTAAATGACATGATAGACCACTTTGAAAAGGAAGAGTTTGATTTAAGATTCAAGAAAGTTAGATACAGTATAAAAAATCAGATAGAATCTATAACTAAAGATATAAAAGGTGAAAAGCTCTTTATCGTTGTTGTGGCACTACCTAAGTACGAATCACATTCAATACAAAAATCTTTATCAAATATACCTTCTTTTGTACAAAAAGTTGAGGAACTTGGCAATATATCTGTATTTCTTTTGGTTGTTCCAGAAAATTACAAACAAGAGATTTTGAAATTGTCAGCTTCATTTGTTAAACAAATAGAGTTAAAAGAGATATTGAAAGAAGAAATAAACATTGAAGAAGTAGAAGAGAAAATTAGAGAAGCAGAGACAGAAAAAAAGAAGCTCAAAAGTGTACTAGAAAAACTGAAAGAGAGTACTACTGAAGAAATTTTGAAACTTTATGCCGCTTTGTGGTTTAATAATGTATCGCTTAAAATAAAGAATTCGTCAATTAAATCTAAAAAGTTTTTGCTTTTCTCAGGGTGGGTACCCGAGAAGAGTAGAAGAGAGCTAGAAGAAATTGTAGAAAAATCAACACATGGAGTGTATGTATTAGAATTTAAAGAAGCAGATGAAGTTATTAAGGAAGATAAAAGTGTTGTGATACCAACAAAGTTTAGTAATCCAAAATTTTTATTCCCATTTGAGTCCCTTGTGAGGCTTTACTCTATACCAAAATTTTTTGAAATAGATCCCACAATAGTGTTTTCGGTTCTTTATGTGATATTTTATGGGATGATGTTTGGTGATGTAGGGCAGGGATTAGTTCTTTTCTTTGTTTCATTACTCTTATTTTTGAAATTCAAAAACTTTAGAGTGATATCAGGTCTTGGAATGGCAGTGGGCTTATCGGCAGCTTTTTTTGGCGTTATGTATGGTGCAGTGTTTGGAATAGAAGAAAAAATAATTCCACATGTTTGGTTATCACCACTTCACGATGTTATGGAGATAATGAAGTTTTCTATACTTATAGGTGCTGTAGTGATAACATTGGGATTGGTTCTTAGCATTATAAATAACATAAGAGGTAGGAATTTTGTTGAAGTTGTATTTGGTCACTACGGAATAGCAGGTTTGATCCTTTACTCATCTTTAATCATATATCCCATCTATGTTTTCTTGGCAAATTCAAAATTCAATGGTTCAATAATGCTGTGGGGGATATTGATTGCAATTGTGATGTTCATTGTAGAAGCGATATTGGAGGCAAAACACCACCATCAAAAAGTTTCATCTATGTCTGTGTTTTTTAATATATTTGAGGTTTTTATATCGTTTGTGAGTAACACAGTGTCATTTATAAGAATAGCAGGTTTTGCCCTAAATCACACAGCACTTGTTATAACTTTTTCGTCTATAGCATCGGTACTTAAGGGATCAACTATTGGTGATATCTTAGCTCTGATAGTGATTGTATCTGGTCACCTCTTTATAATAGGATTTGAAGGATTTATTGTTGGGATACAGTCACTTAGGTTAAGCTACTATGAGTTCTTTACAAAATTCTTCAAAGGTGGTGGCAAGGCGTTTGAGCCAATAAAGTGATACCATTCTGACATTGCGAATTCAAGTTTAGTAAAGTGTGGTTTCAGTTTATAACTAAAGTTTTCTCATAATATCCTTTATTTCACTGATTGTAAAACCTCTATAAGCGAGGAAGTTGTAAATCTTACTTATTGTTTTTTTCTTTTGTGTGGTGTCATTACTTTCAATCTCTCTGTTATACCTTCGCTTTACTATTTCCACTACCTTGTCAATGTTGGGATCTATTTTGTCTTGGATTTCTATTCCTTTTCTCTTTAACCTACTTTTTATGTACCTGCTACCATAACCTTTATTTATTCGTGAGTCAATGAAACTTTTCGTAAAGTACTCATCATTGATTAAACCCATACTCTTGATTTCATCTATAATTTTGCTGATTTCATTGTCACTTAAGCCGAACTTTTTGTATAGAATACTACGAATCTCACTCTCGGTTTTGTAATTTTTAGATAATATCCTCAATATGAATTGTTTGGGATTAGCTTTGTTATCCACCTCGTTAATTCTATAATTTTGAAATACTCCTATTCAAACATAGTTTTATTTTGTTGAAAAACAGGCTATTGCCTGTTTCAGATTAAACCTGTCACAGGCTAGGCCTGTCAGGTTAGACCTGCTTCTTTCTTTATTAAGAATTAGCACCATTACTTTAAGTAGTCCCACCCTCCCACCCTAAAGTTATAAGGGAGGTTACACCTCCCTTAACCCTTGTAAGAGAAATTGCTTAAATATGAATGAGAAAGTGCTTTAAGCACCAATGCTTTAAGCACTTAATTAAGAAAGTGCTATGAAGCACCCGCCCTATTTGTTGTAGAGAAGCTTTGCTTCCAAGAAGCTTTGCCTCTCTACGCTTTCCAGAATATTCAAATAAAAATGCTTTTAAGCATCCCCACCCGCCTACCCATTCTTATTGCGGAGAAGCTTCGCTTCTCTGTACTCTTGTAGCAGTTTCAAGAATTGGGTGTTTATAGTTAGTCAAACAACTTACTACCCAAAGAAGTTTTAATCTATAATTACGATTGGAATTCGTTTTTTCAATAGAATTACATGGTTTTATTAAAATTGAAAATTTTTCAATTTAAATATTGAATCTATCAAAATTATTGAGTAAATTTTTGTGAGGTATTTATGGTGGGAGATGTAATCTACATATATGATACAACGATGAGAGATGGTAGGCAAGGTGAGAGTGTTGATTTTTCAGTCCCCGACATGCTGAATTTGACCAAGCTTTTGGATGATTTTGGTGTTGATTACATAGAAGGTGGGTGGCCCTCTTCAAATCCAAAGGATAAAACATTTTTCGAAGAGGTTAAAAAAATAGAACTAAAGCATACGAAAATAGCAGCATTCGGGAGTACAAGGCATGCGAAAAATAGGGTTCAAGAGGATTTAAATATTCAAGAATTGATAAATTCAGATACCCCAGTTGTGACGATATTTGGTAAGTCATGGGACTTACATGTTTTCAAAGTTTTCAATATAAGCCTAGAGAAGAACCTTGAAATGATATATGATTCAATAGCATATCTTAAGGACAATGGTAGGGAAGTTATATACGATGCGGAGCATTTTTTTGATGGTTTCAAAGATAATCCTGATTATGCTTTAAAAACTTTAGAGGCAGCGGTAAAGGGAGGAGCAGACAATATAACGCTAGCAGATACTAATGGAGGGACACTACCGAGTGAGGTCAGAGGGATAATATTAAAAGTAAAGGAAGTTATAAAAGCACCTCTTGGCATCCATGCGCATAATGATAGTGAACTAGCAGTTGCGAATTCAATTGAGGCGGTGGAGAATGGTGCAATTCTTGTTCAGGGGACAATAAATGGTTTTGGTGAAAGGTGTGGTAATGCGAATTTGATTTCAATAATTCCTTCGTTGATGCTAAAGATGAGGAAGAAACTCAATGGTATAACGGGGGAGAAATTAAAAAAACTGAAAGATATTTCAACATTTGTGTATGACCTTGCGAATATTGTACCAAATGATAGGCAACCCTTCGTTGGAAACAGTGCCTTTGCGCACAAAGGTGGAGTGCATGTAAATGCTGTACAGAAAGAGCCGAGAACTTATGAACATATCCAACCAGAGACGGTAGGTAATGTCAGAAGGATTCTTATATCTGAACAATCGGGTAGAAGTAACATTGTAGAGAAGATAAAGAATATTGCTGAGATAAGTGATATAGTCTCAGATGAAGATACAATGAAAAATATCCTTAATAAAGTTAAGGAACTAGAAAATGATGGGTACAGTTTTGAGAGTGCTGAAGCTTCATTTGAGTTACTCGTTAGGGAGCTCATTGGTAGGAAGGAGGAATTTTTTGATTGTATTAGCTTTACAGTGAATGTTTTGAAGAGCCCAGATGGTTTTGTTAGTGATGCTTTGGTTAAGATGAAGGTGAAAGATAATTTTGAGATAACTGCTGATGAAGGAGATGGGCCGGTGAACGCATTAGATAAGGCAATTAGAAAGGCACTAGAAAAATTTTTCCCACAAATATCAAAATTAAAACTTATTGACTATAAAGTGAGGATAGTTAATCCAAAAGAAGGTTCGGCAGCGAAGATAAGAGTACTGACGGAGTTTGAATATAAAGACGCTACATTCATTACGATTGGTGTATCAGAGAACATAATAGATGCGAGTTTCCGGGCGCTTGTTGATGGATTCAATTACCTTTTATTGAAAACAGAGGATAAAAAAGGATTTGAATTTTGAAATAAACTGAATATATCATTAGATTGCATATTAGGAGGATGTATGGTATCGATAGGTGTGGATGTAATGGGGTCCGAAAAAGGTTTAAAAGAGGCTGTGAAAGGTTGTGTAAAGGCATCGCAGAAGAGGGATATACATGTGGTAATGGTTGGTAGGGAAGATGAAATAAAAGAAATTCTAAGGAAGTACCCCAAAAGGATTTTGAAGAAAGCGAAATTTGATATAGTAAATGCAACGGAAGTAATTGAAATGACTGATGAGCCTTTCAGTGCTGCAAGAAGAAAGAAGGATTCCTCTATAATGGTTGCTTTGGATCTGTTAAAGAATGGGGAAATACAGGGGTTTTTCTCACCAGGTAATACAGGCGCAGTGGTTATAAGTTCAGTTCTCAAACTTGGTAGACTTGATAAAGTTTCAAAACCTGCATTAGTCACAGTCATACCTTCAATATATGGCTTCAGGACATTTCTAGATGTAGGGGCAAGTATAGATCTTGAGCCAAGGGATTATTTGCTTTTTGCCATATTTGGTAAAGTTTTTGTTGAAAATGTGTTAAGAAAGTACAAAGTGAGAATTGGGCTACTGAATATAGGAGAAGAGGACTATAAAGGTCCAGAGGTGTTGAGGAAAGCAAGGGAACTTCTCAAAGAAAAACTTGGAGAAGAGTTTGTAGGTAATGTTGAAGGGTACCAACTATTTTTGGGGAATGTTGATGTAGTGGTGACGGATGGTTTTACTGGAAATGTGGTTTTAAAATCGTCAGAAGCTGCTAGTAAAGCGTTATCAAGTCTGATGAAACAAGAAATAACAGCGAAGTGGTATGGTTTTATTGTTGGGGGACTTATGAAGATAGCTCTTAAGGGGTTTAGAAAGAAGACAGATGTGAGTGAATACGGTGCAGCGACACTTTTGGGGGTGAATGGTAATGTTTTTATAGGGCATGGGGCATCAAGTGCCAAGAGTATTAAGAGTGGAATAGTGTACGCAGCTAAACTTTCACAGGTGAATCTGAATCAAAAGATAGATAAAATACTGTCGGGTATGGGGGAAATATAAATGATGAGACTGAATAAGATTTTAATTCTTTTATTTGTAATTTTTCTGGGGTGTTTTCAAAATGTATATGCTGGTGATACTGACAAAAGCAAGATTGTTGTGGAGGAATCAGTAGTAGATATAACTCCCCCCTACACATACGAATATTATTCCGGTACAACGATTACGCCATATACTGTTTCGAAAGGTATGTATAATTTAGATTTTGTGATCTACTCAGGGGGAAGTCTCTTAACGAAGGTTTATGTAGGATTGTGGGATTTCCTAACATTGGGGCTTTTGGAAGATTTACAGGGAATTGTCGGGAGTGGTAGTGTAAGTGCAACAATACCGCTAGCAACATTAAAGGTTAAGTTGGTTGATGAATATAAGGGGGTTTCTTTAGCGCTAGCTCTAGATAACTTTTCTTACGGTGAGAGTAGTAGAGCATTTACCCCTGATTACTATGCTAAAATTTTGTATGGATTAATCATTCCTCTTTCCATAAAATACAAATCTTTGTTTAACTATTCAGATTTAGTAGTAGGTTATAGATTTCCTTTTATCCCATTTGCAGATGCAAGTGTGCTGAACTCATCTTTTTTTGCTTCTACGGATATACAATTTTCACAATTTCTGAAGGTATTTCTCGGTATTGATAATATAATTCCATTAGAAGATAAAATATCAAACACTTTTGTGTTTGCGGAGATAAAATTTTCTCCTGTTAGATCTTTAGGTATATCTCTTGTGTTTACATACTCCTTTAGACCGAGCTTTGAAAGGATGTTGAAAATAGAATACATAGATCAGTTGTTTTAATATATGGAGGCGAGGGGAATTGAACCCCTGTCCGAGGAAAGGCACACCTGAAGATTTGTACATGCTTATCCTACCGAAATATCTCGACTAACTGACAAGATAGGCGTTTTCAGTTAGCCACAGCCTAGTGTTGTTTTCAGTTACTTCTTTTAGGCGAAGAAGTAACCTAGCCCCTCTAACGACCCTAACCTACCTAGAAGGGCAATCAGTAAGTTAGGGCTTACAGCGCTAAGCTGCAAGAGCCAATTCTTCGTTGGCACTTATTCTTTGTTTTTTCTCTCTAACGTGGAGACCCCGGCATGATCTTCAGTAGCGCCACTACCCCGTCGAGCCCAAATCGCCCCCTTATATTAAAATTATAGTAAATCTTTAAGAGATTTTCAAGTATGTAAAAATTTTTTTCAAAGTTTCCTAATGTATTCCCCTAACTCAATGATCTTATCCTTTATTAAATCCCTTATTGTTTTTATTTTTTCAAAGTTTTTATTCTTTGGATCAGGTATATTCCAATCAATAGTCCCTCTAGAAGGATAATAAGGACAAGTATCACCACACCCCATATTTACAACAAAATCAAAAATCATTTCCTTGGGTAAATCTTTAAATCCCTTAGGTTTTTTGTCTGAAATGTCAATACCTACTTCTTTCATAGCCTCAACAACAAGAGGATTTACTTCACTAGCTGGTCTTGAACCTGCGCTATAAGGTTCAACTATATCACTTAAAAGTTTTCTAGCGAAAGCCTCAGCCATCTGGCTCCTTCCGGCATTCTCGACACATAAGAACAGAATACTGTACTTTCTCATACTTTTAAATTTTAATCTAAATTGATAATTTTTCATAAAAAATTTGTAAAAAATTTGTAAAATTTCTAATTTGTAAAATTTCTAATTTATAAAATTTTCGAAAAGAACTTTTTCACAAACGAAATTTCTAGAGTTTTCTTGAGGCTTCGTTAAGAAACATGCTCTTTTGGTGGACCAAAAATTTTTTCTTAATTTAGGATGCGTAGATGAAATTGATTGAAAATCTTACTGAGATGATTTATTATCTCTTGCATAAGGAGGTGTGTATGAAGAGATTAATTTTTGCGACATTGATGGTATTGGCTATAACCTTTGTTGCTTTTAGTCAAGCAGCAGATACCTTAAGTGTTATAGCAATTTACCAAGGGGAAAAAGCAGGTACAGGGCCGGGACTAACTAGTGTGAAGATGTCTGTTGGTGAAGAAGTGATATTGACAGCGAAGGGGATGGATGAAAAGGGGAACGAAGTGATTATCGCTCCAACATGGAAATCGGATAAAGAAATATCCCTTACAACTGTTGAAGGCAAAGGGCGATCTATAAAGGCGAAGTTATTGAAAGCTCCTTCTGGGTTGGCTTATATTACATGTGTGGTTGTTACCGATAGTGGTAAAAAAATGACTGGTGAAGTTACCGTTGAAGTCAAGAAGGAAAAGTAACCTTTAATTTAGAGGGGGATTGCACCCCCTCTTATCAAATTTTCTTACTCTACCTTAAGTGTGAATGGACCAACTAACTGTTTTTTCTTGCTGAAACTCTCAAATAAAAAGTAAACATCGACAGATGCCTTCTCAGTGGTGGGAATCCCAAGATTAACGATGATTTCACCATTGTATTCGAAATTTACAGGTTTCTCAAAGTATTTTGGTTCTCCATTTATTGAGAATATCGCTTTAGCCTTTGAAAAATCCAAAAACTCATAGATATCCCCCATAACGACCTTAACAGAAATAAATGAGGATGCAGAGGGGTTTTTGGGTTTAACTACAAAGCTTGAGACATCCAAGATCTTATCTTTAGCGGAGCTCTTTATGTTTTCAAAGTCAGCAGCACTGATATTTGTTGCATTATCTGTAAACCTAGGAGCGTTCTTAGGGATTGTTCCTCTGATTGATGAGATTAAAGAATCGTATATATCTTTAAGATAGAATTTTGATTGATTTAATTCGCTTTTAATCCTGTCTACACCGACTTGGGATCCCATCCATATCCAACCTGAATCCCTTGCTATTATGAGGTGTCTCCATGCAGAATCATAAAGGTAACTGGGATAAGAGGTATCAACACCTACATCTTCAGCCTGTTTGAAACTGTCCATAACTTTTATAACATCCTTGGCAGTAGATTCGCACAAATCCCACATCTCTTTTTTTGTCTTTGAGTCAAACCATAGCCTAAAAGAGCTCTTTTTCTCTTCTGGATCGTAGTACCAGCTACCACTTATCTTTTCGGCTAGTAAGTCTTTTATGGGTGTTGTTTCCTTAAAGACATCTGATGCTTTAACAATTCTGATCCATGGTATTTTTTCTAATGCATCTAGTAATTTGTTCATGAAGATACCATCTCCAATAGATTCACCGTTGTCGGCAATAGCAATAATGGCATCGCCTTTGTTGTTTTCATTTATACTAATCAAGTACTGTATGAATTCATCAATTGATCTATCAGTTTTCTTATAAAGGATTCTTGAGGCTTTGGTGTCAACTATAATTGCGTTTATTGGACCGAACTTGCTAAGTATCCTATAAGGTATGTGATAATCAAGCCCCATTCCTGCATATCCGTTGTCTACAGCCATGTCAGCTAATGCAATCCAACTAGCCCCATACCTAAGGAGGGGTTTTATGATATTTTCAGAAAAAGCCATTTCTGGAAGCCAAACACCTTGTATTCCTTGGATACCTAAGTAATTGTCCTTAAAGTCTCTATCAAGGGTTATGCTTCTATAAACCTCTTCATCATTTATAAATGGGAGTAGAGAATAGGAAAAGGATGTTAATAAAAGTTCAACATTCTTACCTTGAAATAGCTTCTTGAAATCAGCAAGTTGCTTTGGGTAATAATAAGCGAGTTGATAAAGTAGACTACCAGTCATGCTAATGCTGACTGGAGTGTTTCTCTTGGAGTAAAGTTCAACTATCTTTGAGTATATAGGTAAGAAACTAGATATATTTTGCTTGACCTTTTTGGGATCATCCCACAGAGGTTGGTGTAATGTCCAAATAAATGCAACTCTCAATTTTTTATCAAAATTGGGAATTGTGATTTGACCTATCTTTATAGATTTTCTTGTTGAGAAGAGAAGGTTACCTCCGCTATCGAAAACGCTAGACCTTATATAATAATAACCACCTCTAACATTCGGTAAATTAACTTTTATACTTTTTTTGTCTATAGAATAGGGTAGGATTGCGAAAACATTTGTTTCAGTGAGTTGAGAGATAACTTTACCTAGTGAATCTTCAAATGTAAAAACAACATACAATTTATCCATCTGATTGAGAATCTCGCTTTTGTAGGCAGAAACGAGGAAATCAATGGTAGCCTTTGATGTTGAGACATCGTACACATTTAATCCTACAACTAATCCTGTTTTCTTGTCAGCGTAACTTATGAATGGTAGTGAGGGTAGAATAGCCCAATCTATGGAGTATGTTTTCTTTTCACCTGGTGCTAGCTTAACTTCTTTAAAAATTATGTCAAAAGTAGGTAGTTTTACATCGTGCCAAGTCCAAAATTTGCTAACGCTATTTGGGTCAACAACTATGAGAAGTGAGTTTGAAGAGAATGGAGAGATAAATCCAAAGTAATTCCCCTCAGTCAGTATATCACCTCTACCACCAGAACCGGGCTCGAAGTTTATAGTACCGGATTCCCCTTGTATGTCAAGGTATATAGTTTTATTGGTGTTACTAACATTACCGAGTATAGGTCTTGTTTGATGCCAGTAAGAGAATTTCTTTTCTTCCCAAGATACATTTTCAACAGTTACCGTTGCTTCTATTCTAGGGTCCATAGAGTTCACTTTGAAGTACTTTCTCACCCTCAAGCCTTTGGCTTTTTCTGATTCATCACCTATTGTGTATGAAACTTGAACAAAAGCTTCCTTTTTATCAGTGGAGACCCCCCAATTTTCTAGTGCATATTGCCTTTCGGCAGTACCTGGCCAAAGGAAATCCAATACATCGTAAAAAGATCCACCTGTTTTTGGGTCGTTTTCATTAAAAGTTTCAACCATCTCTTGTCCTGTTTTTAGATCAATGGCAGACATTATTCTACCGCCGTTTTTAGGTGAAACGGTAAACTTAATGTAAGGTGTTTTTATCTCTACATTACCATCATCAAGAAGTGTCGCAGACAACCCGAGTTCTTTTATTTCCCTTACACTAACGCCAAAAAGGAATAAGGGAAATATCATCACCAATAAAAATGTTAGCAAAAATCTTCTCATTTTCTACCCCCTAAAATAAAACATTTTAAACTTTATTATCCTCATCAACTACCTTGAAGAATTATTTAGGAAATGAAATTTATTTTCAACACTTTAAAAGACTGTGTTGAAAAATTTTTGTGCTTTAAGCACCGCGTGCTTTAAGCACCGTGTGCTTTAAGCACTTAATTAAGAAGGTGTATTAAGCACTCCCGCCCACCCACCCAATTTTATTGAGGGGGGGGGTACAACCCCTCTTCACTCCTTTCCTTAGAGTAAGAGGTTTTTGCCTCTCTACACTCTCCAAATACTTATAAGAAAGTGCTATCAAGCACAAAGTGCTTTAAGCACATTACTATTAGTAGTCCCACCCACCCGCCCATTTTATCGTTGGAAGGCTACGCTTTCCAACACCTTTGACATTGGGAGGCTACGCCTCCCTTAACCCTTATAGAAAGGATACTTTAAACGCAAAGTGTTTTAAACACTTAAGAAGGTGCTATTCATAACAATGCTATAAGCACTTTTATAAAAACTGAATTAAACTCCTTAAAAGACAACTACTTTAGAACATTCAGAAGATAGGTGTATAAAAATTATACACATGTAAGAGCCCAGGTTTTACTAATAGAAAAGATTTTTAAACAAAGAATTTCCAACTCCCAGAGTTTAAAACTCCAGAGTTTAAAACTCCCTAAAGTTTCTAAACCCACTTCTTAAGAGCTTAAATTATAATCTATTAACTTTTTAATAAAGATTTTTGATTAAGTGGATACAGACAATTCTTGAATCGCATGATAAGAAGGAAAAAGAGAATTTTAATCGTACGGGCAGTTACTGAATTTTGATTGTAAGGACATTCTTTGAATTACCACAACAAAAGAAAAAATTAAAAGGGGCCGTGAGGCCCCTTTGAGCTTAATAGTAAATTATAATCCCATTACTCACAGCAATATTCGTATAAGTAGTACTCACAACATAATCGTTACCACCATTGTTATCCCATGTACCCGAACCATTGTTGAAGCAGAAGCGATAATAATTTGAAACTACGCTTATTGTCTTCTGCCACCAGCCACCACCTATATTACTCATTGCAACACCCGGAACAGAAGTCCAACCATTACCAGCATTGTAATGTATATTTACCGTGCTCCAATCAGGCCTGTAATACTTTATACTAACATTAGTCGCCGGTATATTTGTTATCACAAAGTCAACCCTACTGGTGATACTCACATTGTTAGAATTATCAACCGCATAAACATTTATGTAATGACTACCATAATTCAGTAGTAAATTTGTACTCCACGTTGATGTACCACTCACTAGCCCAAATGACCCACCATCCACACTGAGCCTAACTTCTTTCACTCCACTCTTATTGTCAGTAGCATTACCTGTAACAGTTATATTCGTAATATTGATAATCAGAGAATTAGAAGTAGGATAGGTAATCGTAACTACTGGGGGAACTGTATCACTCATATCAGGTGCACCTTCACTTGATGTTAAGCCCCAATCATAAGTAACATCAACACTCTGCCCACCTAAAACACTCAAATTAGCCCCAGGGTACCAATCAATACCATTCCTCCTAGGCTTAAATTCTATCTTCTTACCACTCGGAACATTCGTACTTGTCCATACCCATATATTCCTGTTGTTATTGTCAACTCCTTTGAATACCATCGGCGTAGATGGATCATTACCCCACCATGCCATACCCGGCACATGGTTAGCCGAATCATCATAACTCGTCACCGGTGAATAACTACCGCAGACACCTACCCAGTTATTACCACCAACAAAGGACCTAACTATTATCGTCGTTATCGTTACACTACCAACATACTTTATGGAATAGCTCAATGTAGCATCGTTAAACTCAATTTCATAGGGACCTGCCACAGGCGCATTGAATGTTATAGAATCGGTACTACTCTCAATAGCCACTCCACTAACCGGCAAAAATGTACCTACCTCATCATTATCACCGAAGACTTTTGAGCCATTGCTATAGTTAGCATTAAAGAAGATGTTTACACTTCCCGGCGTAGAAACATTTATTGTGCCTTTCCATAGGTTACCAACAACATTGTTCATACTGACTGTATAGCTACCACTTATACCTACACTTGATGCTGGATCGGGATATTTGAATACCAACACACTAAAACTATTCGCTCCAACACTCACATTATAACTACCACTACTAACGGTTATAGTATTCGTTGTTATAGTATCACCTGAAGGTGATAGTAATAGATAATTACCATTCGCTAATGATATAGTGTAATTTGCGGAACTATTACCCTTGTTGAGCACAACATAAGAAACACTTGATACATACTCTCTCTTGAATACGGCTATATCACCACTAAGGTATATATTCACCTGACTGCCTCTCCTCAACGATATTTCAGCACCTCTTAACGAGTTCAACAACTTTAGATGCTTGTAGATTGGATAATTGTCAGGATTAGATAATACTTTGTTTATCGTAGTTTGTCCTAAATATCTTCTATTTTTGGGTTCACCGGATCCGTAATCATTTATGGTGTCAGAAGTACCATCAACTTCAGTACCGTAATACACTATTGGTATACCTCTAGCTAAGAAGTACCAGTTGAGAGCGTTCTTCCATATTCTGACCATTTCAGTACCGTCTACCCAGCCACCGGGGAATCTAGGCTTATCGTGATTGTCAACGAATGTGCCCAAGAATGTAGGGTCAATACTACCACTGTAATCACTACTCATTATGTTCGCCATCTGCTCAAATCCGCTACTACCAGCAAAAACACCTTTCGCCTGACCTGGGAAGTCCATACAAGAGCCGTGTAAATCAAGCACTGAAAAAGCCTTATGTGATGAATAAGTAGTGTATGACAGTGCCTCACTCCTCGTTGCTACCCATGCCTCACCAACTTGCCAGAACCATGGCTTACCTTTGGATGCTGCATATTCCCATATCGCATCAGCAAAAACACCCCACCACTGCTTTCTCATGTATGCCACCGTGTCAATCCTAAATCCATCAACTCCCATGTCTATAAATTTCTTGTAAGCATTTATCAAGTGCTGCCTCGTTCTAGGGTCACATTCATTGAAGTCTAGTAGATCAAGTAGTTTATAATCACCTCTGTAGTTAAAGAATCCAGGTGAATTCTCCCATATATCGGCAACACCATTGGTGTTGTTATAATAAGGGTCATTTGTTTGGTCATAAGTCCACCACTGCCCGTCCATCTTCACCTTAAGCCTATTAGCATACCAGTTTACAGTAGGAGATGCATCGCCACCGTGCCCATGATTTACAACGATATCAAGTATTATTCTTATACCTTTGCTGTGTGCTATGTTTATAAGGTCTTGGAATGTTGCTCCTGGTGATTCAAGGTGTGGATCAATGCTATCAAAGTCATATCCCCAATATCCATGAAACCCCGCAGCATCGTAAGTTTGACTACTATTGACATATCTACCTTCAGGCTGCTTAACAACAGGTGTTATCCAAATAGCATTGAAGCCCATACTCTTTATGTAATCAAGGTTGTCTATTAGTCCTTTGAAATCACCACCATTGTAATACCTCAAAGCTTCATCGCTATTGTTATCAGGTGCTCTGTACTCATCACCGTATATATTGTTATTACCGGCATAGCCATCAACAAATCTATCTGTCATAACAAAGTACACTCTCCAATCTCTAGGGTCATCAGAACCATTACCTGGGAATTCTCCACTAACTGAACTATTGGTATTAGTATTAGTTGTTGTATTTGTATTCGTGTAAGAAACTCTTTCAAAGGTTATTGAAATTTGAGAGCTAACATTACCTGCCTTGTCTACAGCATAAGCGTAAATTGCGTTAGTGCCAAGAGGTATATAAACACTATCAACAAACCAGTTTGTTGAACCATTAGCCTCAACGAAAGAACTATCGTTGACTTTTATCAATACTTTATCAACACCACTTATATTGTCATTAGCCTTACCTTGAACGGTTATATATTCAGAAAATATAGTAATATTGCTCAAAGGATAGGTAAAGTAAAGTGTAGGCGGTGTGTAGTCAATTACTACATTCGCAGAGTATTCACTACTCTGTCTATTGTTGTTATCAAGAACATAAACTTTTATAGTGTGGCTACCTTCAGCCAAGACGAGAGCCTTAGACCAGTTACTAGAATTCCCAACACTTTCCCATGGCAAGTTGTCAACAGAGATGTAAGTATTACTTACTCCTGAAGAGGCATAAGAAACACCGGAAACAACAACATTTGAGATATTGAAAATCTGTCCATTTGTAGGAGATGAGATAACAACAAACGGGAAATCAGAATCAACAATCAAGGAAATAGATTGAATAACACTCATTCTACCGACTAAATCCTTTGAGTAAACCCTTATTGAGTTTGTGCCATTCGCAAGTGAGATATTGGTTGAAACATTGGTACTTGATGAGATTTTTACGAAATTAGTACCGTTGATAGAAAGGTAAACTCCTTCTATACCTGTGTCATCTTCTGCACTCAAAACCAATTGAACATTAGTTGAGACAGTCTGTAGGTTAGTAGGTGATACGATAGAAACTGTAGGTGCCTCAGTATCAATAACTACTGACACTTTGTTAGTACTGCTTACATTACCGGAAGTATCCTCACAGAAAGCAAAAACTTCGTTAGTTCCAGCGACATTGTGGTAGATGTTAGTCAAAACGAGTGAATAAATTATCCCATCGTTTGTGTTTTGCTGTAGATTCGTTAGAACTAATTTTTCTTGACCACCAGTACCTATAACGATTTTGCTTATACCTCTGTTATCCACACCGAAGACCAAGACATCAAAGCTCTCGGTCACAACTTGGCCATTGGTAGGCATAACAAGGGTTATTTGAGGTTTGGAAGTGTCAGAAACACTTGTAGTTTCGCTACTACCACTAGAAGAGGCATTCGTCTCTTCAATAATAGGGCTTTGGCTACAGCTTCCAAACAGCAAGGTTATACCTATCATTATGATAGGTATAATAAAAAGAAATTTTTTCATAACTCCCTCCTGAAATTCAGATTTCAATTATTAAACGAAAAAATGTAAGGAAAAACGACAAAAAATTTATGATATACCTTATGAGTCATTTAAATTTGATAAAGTAATTAATAGGTAAGTATAATGCTTTTATGGAAAGGCAGAGGACGATAAAAGGTGAGATAGTTTTTGAGGGGGTTGGCTTACACACTGGTAAGAAGTCAACTATAACATTGATTCCTGCGGAGGAGGGCAGGGGAATAGTTTTTAGAATTGATGATAAAGATTATCCTGTGAATGTGGTTAGTGTCTGTGATACTTTACAAAACATTTCTTTATGTTTTGATGGTAAGAAGGTAATGACAATAGAACATTTATTTTCTGTATTTTCAGGGCTTGGGATTGATAATGTGGTTATACAGCTAGATGAAGGTTTTGAGGTACCTATTTTGGATGGGAGTGCGTACAAGTTTGTTGAGATGGTGAAAGAGGTGGGAATGGTAGAGCAGGGTAGTAGAAGAGATTGTTTTTTTGTGGATAAGGAGTTTTTGCATAGTAAGAGTGATGATCAGTATTTGATACTTAAGCCGAGTGATAAGTTGATAATTGATTATGAAATAGAGTTTGATTTTATAGGTAGGGAGAGGTTGAGGTTGGAGATAACCCCTGAAGTTTATGAAAAAGAGGTGAGTAAGGCTAGGACTTTTGGGTTTTTTGAGGATGCCGAGAGGCTGAGAAAGGCAGGTTTGGTTTTAGGGGCTGGTTTTGATAATGTGCATGTCTACAGTAAAACTGAAAAGAGATTTTTGAATGGTGATAGGTATCCTGACGAGAGTGTGAGACACAAAATTCTTGATTTGCTTGGTGCCGTTTCTTTGTTATCTCCTAGTTTGAGGGGTGAGTTTATCGCAAGAAAAAGTGGGCACACTATTGATGTAACTTTGCTTAAGGATGTTTATTTTACATACTTTTCGTATTGATTTTTAGGATGATAACTGTTTCTCCTTTGCTCATGTTTTCCGTGTAGTTTATTTCTTCAATCTTTGAGTATATTATTTCTTCATTGATTTTTGTTAATTCTCTGAAAATGGCAATTTGTGAGTTGGGAAAGTTCTCAGATAATTTTTCTAAAAAAACCTTTAGGTTTTTTGATGGATAAAATAAAATTATTGGGAGATTCATGTTACTAAAGTTTTGGATTAATTTTACGGCTTTTGTTGTGCTTTTGGGGGGAAAGCCAATGAATATAAATTTGTCTATAGGGATTGGTGAAACTGATAGTGAGGCTGAGAGTGAGGATGGTCCTGGTATGGGTGTTACCTTGAAACCGTTGTTTATTACTCCTGCAACAATTAGTTTACCGGGATCTGAAACAGTTGGGGTTCCGGCATCTGACACTAGTGCAACACTTTTGCTTTCATTGAGTAATTTCAAAATACCTTTTACGCTGTTTTGTTCATTAGCAGATGTAATTTTTATTATTTTTTTACCTTTTATATCATAATGGTTTAGTAATTTCAAGTGGTTGATGGGGTTTTCACATGCTATCACATCAACTTCCTTTAAAATCCTTAATGCTCTGAGTGTTATATCTTCAAGGTTACCTATTGGTGTTGAGACAACATACAATGTGCCCTTTTTGTTGTTCATATTTTCCTTAATTCTCTATGAGAATGTTTTTTATTCTAGTGGCAATTGTCCTTTTATCCTCTATTGATGATTCTGGTTCATCCCACGATCTACCGGTGACGAAGAGATGCCTTACATCACCGAAACTATCGACCACGGGGAATATAACTATCTCAAAAAGTTCATCTGAAATTCTGTTGCCAAGTTCGTATAACTCTTTTATGTTTCCTTTTACTATTACTGTCTTGCCGGCAGATAAGAATTTTTCCCAAACTTTATCTTTGAAGGTTATAAAAAAGTCGTTGGTGTTAAAACCTACACTTCTATTTTGGACAAAACCATCCTCAACTCTTTTCATGTACATTACCTTGCTAACTTTGAGTTTTTGTATTATAAATTCAAATATTTCATTGACGCTTGCTACATCTCTTTCGGCTATGTTACCACCGAATTGTGCTAAATTGGTGTCTATCTCTTCAAATTTGTAGTTATCTTCACCTGAAGTATCAGAAGTGAGCTCTTCTGCTAGTTTTCTGAGTTCTTCCTTTTTGTTTTCATCAATCCTTAAGGTTGAATAATCTTCATAATTCTTTGCTTCCTCTCCCGAGAGAGTATTTTCTACTTCTTCCACATACTTTAACCTATTGTATGTAGAAATTGAGACTATAAACCATATTGTTACGCTTAAAGCGAAAAGCAAGGAAATTAGAAGTATTGTGATGTTTAATGCATCTATTTCGTTGGATTTCTTGAAGAATAGGACGGATATTTTGTACTTTTGTATATCGTTGGATATAAGTAAAGAACTATTTGAGAGCCTTTTTAGGTCTTTAATATTTTTGAATGATTCAATGTCACTATTGATTAGGATAGTATCCTGTATGAACTTTATATCTCTGACATAGGATGGGAAAGACTTCAAAAACAGATCTTTGTACATTCCTATAGCAAGGTACCCTAAAAAGATACCAGTTGAATCGTAAACCTTTTTGATGGAATATATAACATCACCACTTCCAAAGAATACATGATCTTCTTTGTCGAGAAATTTTTTAGCGATTTCGAACTCTTTGAACTCATTGTCACCGTAATCAGATGAAATCATGAAGTTTCCGTTTTTGTCAAGCAAGATGACTTTGTAAGCATAACTTATGTTAGATCTAATTTTGGATAGAAAAACTATGTATTCCCTTTTATTGCCGCCGATCTCTGTTTGGAAAAATGCCAATTTTATCGTGGGATCATTTGATAATTTGTCTATTATTGAGTATATGGAGTCTAGTATTTTTGTTATGTTTTTTGTAACTTCTATGGAAATATCTTTGAACTTAGTTTCCAACCTCTTTTTGAATAATCCTGTATTCGTAAGTGACATGTAGATAAGGATTCCAGCGATGATATAGGACAAGATTAAGAATACTATTTTTAGGGAATGTTTTCCCATAGGTACCTCCAGACTTCTAACCAAGAAAATTATATATCAATTATTATTATTTATTCCATAATAAATATTTTTACTAACATTGAGTTTTAAAAGTTTTTTCAATGGAGGGTCTTTCCTAATATTATGAAGGGAGCCCAAAAGTCATTCTGAACGGAGTGAGGAATCTTCTTGAGATTCTTCGCTTTGCTCAGAATTGACAGTAAAAAAAGTTAGCCCGGAACGACTTAAAGGGTAGGAACCATAACTAACGCTTGGAATGGCTTAAAGGATAATAACCGTTACTAACGCCTAGAATGACGAGGGGTATCCTTCGTTAACACTCACATTCGGAATTAGCAGTGAAAAGGGAAGATAGATTAATGTACAAATTACGAAACAGAATTTTGGAACAGTCTTAATAAAGATTTAAAATCAAATAACGAATATTTATAATATGAATGCAATGGAAGAGGTAGTACAAAGCAAAAGGAAAGAACCTGAACTAATAGAAAGGGCTATATCTTTATTCAAAATGAGGAGATACAAAGAATCTTTGGAGTTATTCAAGGAAGTCTACAAGACAAATCCGAAGGATCCAGAGTACAATTATTACATAGGTTTAACATATTTAAACCTAAAGAACTATGATGCTGCGCTGAATCATTTGTTATATTCATCGAATGATACCTCTAGTTATTTTGTAGCGTTGAGGTCAAACATGTTATGTGGGTATATTTATACTCTCAAGAAAGAGTACAAATTGGCTGAGAACTCCTTTAGGGAGGTTTTAAAAATAAATCCTCAAAGTGTGTCAGCGCTATTAGCTATTTCGCATGTTTTTGAAAAGACTGGAAGGTATGACCAAAGTTTGATATACCTAAAGAAAGCGATGGATATAGAGCCTGAAAATCCAAAGATTTTAAATGCACTAGCGTACATATATGCAGAGATAGGGGTAAATTTGGCAGAAGCAGTGAGGTTAGCGCGAAAAGCAATATCACTTGATCCAGATTCACCTGAGATAAGAGATACTTTAGCGTGGATATACTACAAGAAAGGTGAAATAATCCAAGCATACAATGAAATCAAACAAGCAATAAAATTTATGCCTGATAACGAGGAAATTCAGAACCACTACAAGGAAATATCAAGTAAACTACAGATTTAAAACTTGTTTATCTCATCGAGTAGGACATTTATTATTTCATCGTTATTTATTCTTTTGTATATTTTCCCTTTTTTGTAAACAACGGAGCCTGACTTGCCGCAGGCAACGCCAATGTCAGCGTCCATTGATTCGCCTGGACCATTAACGACACAGCCCATTATAGCGACTTTGATTTTTTTCTTGAGATTTTTTGTAAGTTCTTCAAACTTGTTTGCTATATCAATTATATTGACTTCTGCTCTAGCGCACATAGGACATGAAATGATTTCAAGATATGTAGGTTTGTAATCAAACTGTTGGAGTATAGCATTGCCTATTTCAATTTCTCTAACTGAATCACCAGTGATTGAAACCCTTATAGTGTCACCTATACCTTCTGCTAGAAGGGTACCTATGCCTATGGTACTTTTTATAGTGGATCTAAATTCTGTGCCAGCCTCGGTAACACCTAAATGTAATGGGTAATCGCACATCTTCGCGATTTTCCTGTAAGACTCTATCATTGTGATTACATTGTTGTGTTTTACTGAAACGACAATGTCAAAAAAATCGAGATCCTCAAGTATGCGGATGTGACTAAAAGCAGAATCAACCAAAGCATCAGGTGTGGGAGAAGGATATTTGGATCTATCTATGGATCCAGCGTTTACACCGACTCTTATGGGAATGCCGTTGTCCTTACATGCTCTAACGACTTCTTCTACCTTCCACCTTTCTTTTATGTTTCCGGGGTTGAGTCTGATTTTATCTGCTCCACTTTTTATAGCCTCTAGAGCGATCTTATAATCGAAGTGTATATCAGCAACGATAGGTATACTGGTATGTTTTTTTATCTCTTTTATGGCTTTGGCGGATTCAATATCGGGCATTCCTAATCTAACAATGTCAGCACCTGCTTCTTGGTATCTTTTTATGGCATCAACTGTTCCTTTAATATCAGTCGTTTTTGTAGTCGGCATTGTTTGGACAGTGATGGGAGCATCTCCACCAATGTAAATGTTCCCAACTCTGACTTTTCTACTTACCCTTCTAGCGATCATATTTGGATAATGATAAAGAAACAATTTTCAAGAATTCATGTTTTATTTTCTCTAAGTCACTATCTTTTGCTATCCCTCCTCTTATGAAATCTTTTCTCCCACCGCCTCTAATACCAAGACCTGATAGTTGATTGATTACATTCTTCAAATCTAATTTATCAATATTTGTGCCACATATAAAAGAAATATTTTCGTTGCCTTTGGAAATTAGCATTATAACGACATCATTTATTTCATTTCTTATGGTGTCAATTATCCCACCGAGTTGGTTCATGTCAGCATCATTGAAAACGCTAAATGTTACTTTGATACCACCAATATCAGAAAGTGAAGAAATTACTTCTTCTTTACTGACCTGTTTTGATGCTGCTTTTCTTTGTTCTAATTCCTTTACTTTGTTCATCAAGCTTTCAATCCTATTTATGATTTCGTTAGGTGGGGTACTAAGTTTTGTTGATAGTGATTCTATTATCTTTTCTCTTTCTTTAAAATAATTCAGAAGTGCTTTACCGGCGACAGCGGTTATTCTCCTAATCCCTGAAGCGACTGACTCCTCCTTGACTATCTTAAACATACCTATATCTCCTGTCCTATTGACATGAGTGCCACCACAGAGTTCCTTTGAAAAGCCGGGTATCTCAACGACTCTAACGACATCACCGTACTTATCGCCAAAAAATGCCAAAGCCCCACTACTTATTGCATCCTTTTTATTCATAAGTGATTTTATCACTTCTACATTTTTGAGTATTACTTCATTTACCTCATTTTCAATTGATTCTATTTCACTTTCACTCAGAGATGAATAATGAGAAAAATCAAATCTCAACCTGTTAGGTTCAACCAAAGAGCCTGATTGTGCAACATGATCACCTAAAACTTTTCTCAAAGCGGCATGTAACAAGTGCGTAGATGTATGATGCCTTGCTATACTTTTTTTTCTGTCATAGTCAACTGACAATTTTACCTTGGCACCAATGCTAAAATTTCCCTTATCAATCTTAACCATGTGTAAGTAAACATCGTTTGATTTTTTGGTGTCATTAACGATGGCAACATTCTCATCGCTTATAATTATGCCAATGTCCCCAACCTGACCACCTCCCTCACCATAAAAAGGTGTTTCTTCAACAACAATTATCCCCAATTCTCCTTCTTCAAGAGAATTGACTTTTTCAACTTTCCCATTACTGTACCTAAATAGGGAAGTGATATTTGATTCATATTCGTAATGTTGATCACCTACATACTTTGTTTGATCAATATTCTTGGTAATTAGAGTCAAATCTAGTTGATCTGTGCTTTTCCAACTGATTTTTCCTCTTTTCTTTTGCTCTTCCATGAGTTCGTTGAATTTGCTCCACTCTATACTGATACCTTCATCATTACATATATCCTCAACTAAATCAATGGGTACCCCCATAGAATCATAGAGTTTAAAAACTTCCTCACCTGGTAAGGTGTTTAGTTTCATGTCCTTAATTTTTTCTATGACTCCTGAGAGGTATTGAATCCCCCTATTCACTGTTGAGAAATACCTTTCTTCTTCAACTTTTATTACTTTTTTAACAGATTCTTTCTTGGAAACTATTTCGGGGTAGATACTTCCCATGCTTTCAACTACACCATCAATGACTTTATATATTATTGGCTCGTTAATGCCTATTTTACCGGCATATCTCAATGCTCTTCTAAGTATTCTTCTAATAACATAGCCTCTTCCTTCATTTGAGGGATAAACGCCTTCAGCACCTACAAATGTAATGGCTCTAGTGTGATCTGCTATAACATTCATAGGTATGACATTCTCTCCTTCGTATTTTTTACTTGTTGATTCACATATTTTTCTTATTATAGGTTCAAATATGTCTGTTTCATAGACACTTTTCTTGTTTTGTAGGATCATCGCTAATCTCTCCAATCCCATACCTGTATCAATACCTTTAAATTCAAGCTCTTTTCTGTTTCCGTTTCTATCCTGATGGTATTGCATGAATACCAAGTTCCAAAATTCTAGAAACCCATCGCAGTCCTCAAGGGATTTGCATTCCTCTTTGTTGTATCCCAATCTATCCCTTAAGTCTATGTATATCTCTGAGCAAGGTCCACACGGTCCCTCATCGCCTGGAGGTCCCCAAAAATTATCTTTTTCCCCGAGTCTAATTATCCTATCAGCACTGACACCAATTTCCTTGTTCCATATTTCAAAGGATTCATCGTCATTTTTGTAAATGCTAACATAAAGATTGTTTTTGTCAATTTGGACAACTTCGGTAATGAATTCCCAAGCAAATTTTATTGCTTCTCTTTTAAAGTAATCACCAAAGGAAAAGTTACCAAGCATTTCAAAAAATGTATGGTGTCTAGGAGTCTTGCCAACATTCTCTAAATCACTGGCTTTACCACCTGCCCTGAGGCACTTTTGAACTGATGTTGCTCTAGTGAATAGAGGGGTCTTTTCTCTCAAGAAATATGGCTTAAACTGGACCATTCCAGCAGTAGTAAACAAAAGGGTTGGGTCATCGGCAGGTATGAGAGAGCTACTCTCAACAACCTTATGTCCCTTGGATTCAAAAAACTTAAGAAATGTTTCTCTTATCTCTTTACTTGGTAAATTTTTCATGAGAATTATTATAAATTTACCATTAATGTTATTAAAACTTTAAAAAGGAGAGGGTATTAAATTTTTTTATAGTTTGAAGTGTCATTCTAGAACTTTTTTTACATTGAGGTAAACATCTTTAGATGCTACAATTTCACCTAGAACTTTTATATCTTCTCCCACATAACCATCCAAAAAGTTGTCCATTTTGGATTTAATAAATCCTTTTATTGATGATGGTGAGTCGCCATGAACCACAAATATAAAATTGGCGCTATTACCTATCTTTTCAACATTGACAATTCTACCTTTCCAGATAACAAACACGCCATCATAAAGGTTTGGCTTAGAATTAACTTCTTCGTAAAGAGGCATCCAATCAAGTACAGTTGGCTCGTCCATAAATGTTTTTAGAACCTCAACTTTTGATTTTATCGATGGGTTAGCATTGGAGTTAAGTAGATAATTTGCAATGAATCTTGCCCTATTGGATGCTCTATTTTTGGAAAGCAAAATTTTAAGCTCGTTAAATAACTCACTTACTTGCTTGTCAGTTAGAGTGATTTCATTTGTAAGCAAGGGGGATATTTCTATAAGTTTGGAATTGTTTTCAATATCAATCTTATTTATATTATCCGAAACAACATTTTTGTTTGATTTTGAATAGTTGAGGATACCTAAAACATAAGAGACACCGAAGTAAATTGAAATACCTAAAACGATACTACCAAGGACTATTGATAGACTTTTGGGGTTTAGTATTTTAATGAAATCAAATTTAGGCTTTTTTATTTTGACATCCGGTAAGTTAATGATTAGAAAATCTTTAGATTTTATCTGCTTAGCTGCAAGGTCAGGCATAAGGTTAGTGTACTTTGATACCTCATCAAGGTTGGATTTTATTTTCTGTTTGATATCACTTGGTGCATAGTATTCAGCATCCAAAAGCAAGTTTATACCTGCTGTTTTATTCCCCTTGACTACCTCTAAATAAGCCATGGCATTGAGTAGCTCATGATCTTCGGGGTAGGATTCCAGAAGTTCATTTATGATAAATTCTGCTTCTCTGAATCTACCTAATCTTATTAAAGAAAATGAATAAACTTTGTTTATTGTAAGGTCAATTTCTTTTTCATCTAAATTGTTCTCAACAGTATTAATAACCTCACCTAGTTTACCTTCTTTATAAAGAGTTATCAAATTACTTTTGACTTCAGACACCTTCCCGTTGTTCATACTACAAATTCCTCAGCATGTAATTTTCCATTTTGTTTATAACTTCATCAGAAACATCTATGCAAATTTCATCAGATTGTTTTAAAGCAGTATCTTTGTCAACTTCGAGCACATTAACCAAGAACTTGTAGATGACATTAAAGTTGTAATAAAACTTATCTGCTAGTCCTTTGCCTTTTATTGTGAATCTAACAAAATCGTATTTTTCATAGTTTATATATCCCATTTCATTAAGTTTCTTGAGCATTGAAGAGACAGAAGCCATTGATACACCGAGTTGGCTTGATATATCCTTTACTCTAACGATACCTTTACTGTTTTCAATATCCAAAATAACTTTGAGATACTTTTTTAGTATTCTTGTTATTTCTCCAGACTTTCTAGCCATAAATATAATGATAAATGATGAAATACCTGATTAAAAATTAATAAAGTAATTCTGTTGAAAAAATCTGTGCTGAATAGCACCTCGTGCTTCATAGCACCTCGTGCTTCATAGCACTTGGTGTTTAAAACACTTGTGCTCAAAGCACTTAATTGAAAGTGTGCTATGAAGCACCTTCTAGTAGTCCCGCCCGCCCTAAAGTTATAAGGGAGGCGATAGCCTCCCTTAACCCTTGTAAAAAACATTGTTAGAACTAGTACTACTTGGAACAATTGCTTTTAGCAATTAGAAAGGTGCTACTTAACACAAAGTGCTATAAGCACTTTGTGATTAGGGAAAAATAAAAAACGAATTTTAGTCGTAATTATAGATTAAAACTTTTTTGTGTAGTAGTAAGTTATTGGACTGACTATAAACACCTAATTCTTGAAACTGCTATAAGAGTGCAGAGATGCTACGCATCTCTACGATAAAATGGGTGGGGGTGTGCTTCATAGCACCGCGTGCTTCATAGCACCGCGTGCTTCATAGCACTTACTTAATTAAGTGTTTAGAACACTCTTTAATATAAGAACTTGCGAAGGTGTTGGAAGGCGAAGCCTTCCAACGATAATAAAGGGTGGGTGGGCGGGGTGCTTATAGCACACCGTGCTTAAAACACACCGTGCTTAAAGCACTTTTCACTTATAAAGAGAAGAAATAAAAAGGAGCCCTAGGCTCCCTGTGAATTTTTCAACATCTCTAGTTGTTTCTTGACACAGTTAAAAATACCTTCTGCGTCCATTTTGAAATCCTTGAAAAGCTCATCTCTCGTACCTAAACCCGGAAATACATCAGGTACACCCATATTGGCAAATCTCCCCTTAAATCCAGCATTAATAAGGTAATTACCTATTGTTTCACCTATCCCACCAATTTTTACACCATCCTCAACGCTAACTATAACCTTTACTTTAGAAGAAGCATAATTAATCATACTAAAATCCAAAGGTTTAACGAAAGTAAGATCAATGACACCAGTACTTATTCCGTTCTTTTCAAGTTTATCCCTAGCTTGTAGAACATACTTAAGCATGTGCCCTACCGATATTAAAAAACAATCACTACCATCGTATATCAACCTAGATTTGCCAAATTCTAATTTGGTATTACCATTCAATATCTCATCATCATTTGTAACATCTTTTGGGTATCTTATAGCGGTAGGTTTATCAATGTTTACAGCTAATTCTAGCATCCTCCCAAGATCGCCTGATGTTGATGGTGCCATTATAACGAATTCAGGTAATTGCTTTAAAAATGATATATCAAATATACCTTGATGCGTTTCCCCATCATTGCTGACAATTCCTGCTCTATCAATTGCAAAAATAACCTTTTTACCTGCTATTGCAACATCATGAATAACTTGATCGTATGCCCTTTGTAAAAATGTAGAGTATATAGCATAAACAGGTATAACATTGCCTATACTTAAACCTAGCGAAAATGCACATCCATGCTGTTCGGCAATAGCGACATCAAAAAATCTGTCTGGAAACCTTCTAGCAAACTCCGAAAGCCCTGATCCTTCCTTCATTGCTGGTGTTATACAAACGAGATTGTTGTACTTCTCTCCTAACTCAACTATTTTTTGAGAAAAAACATCTGAATATGTTAATTTACCATTTTGTTGATTTGTGACTCCTTTCTCCGGATCAAATGGTGGTACACTGTGATACTTTATAGGATTATCTTCAGCAAATTTGTACCCTTTACCTTTCCTCGTTATCACATGAAGCAAAACCGGTCTTTCAGGTGACTCTTTAAGTTTTGACAAAGTGTTAATTAGTTCAACAACATTGTGCCCATCAACAGGACCAATGTACTTTATCCCCAACTCATCAAAAAATGGACTTCTAGGCAAAAAGAATGATTTTATTGATTCTAAAAACCTATTAGCTATGGTAGTAATGATATTTTTCTTCTTGGTTATACTCTCTTTTAGAGAGTAAGTAGTCTTAGATATTATAAGGTTGTTAAATAACTTTGTTATGGACCCTATGTTTGGAGAGATTGACATACCATTGTCATTCAATATGATTATAAGTTTACTTTTATAAAAACCTACATTATTTAAAGCCTCATAAGCCATTCCTGCTGTCATGGCGCCGTCACCAATAACAGCTACTATATTTTCTTCTGTACCCATTATTCTACCCGCTTCGTATACACCTTGCGCAATGGATATAGAGGTACTACTATGCCCAGCATGGACTATATCATATTTACTTTCTGAAGGTTTAAGATACCCATAAAGCCCTTTATACTTTCTAAGCTCACCAAACTTACTTTTTCTACCTGTCAAAATTTTGTGTACATAGGCTTGGTGCCCAACATCCCATATTATCTTGTCTTTCGGCATCTCAAAAACATAATGCAAAGCAACCGTAAGCTCTACGACCCCCAAACTAGGCGCAAAGTGCCCCCCTGTCTTTGAAACATTTTCTATGATGAATTCCCTTATCTCCCTACATAATTCAGGAAGTTCAGAAATCTGTATTTTCTTTAGATCCTCAGGATAATCAATATGAGATAAATACTTCATAATTCCCTTAATTATGATACATTTTAGGTGAATTATACCACCATTAAAAACCTCCCTAATATAAAACTTGAAACACAGAAAAAATTTTTTTATTATATTAACTAGTTAGTTAATTAAAGGAGAACCCCATGGATGCAAAGGAAAAGATAATAAATGCGGCCATAAAGTTGTTTGCTGAAAAGGGATTTGATGCAACTTCCGTTGATGAAATTGCCAATCTAGCAAGCATAAATAAAGCAATGATCTATTATTACTTTTCAAGTAAGTATGGGTTATTGAGTAGCCTTATAAGAAAAAGTGTTAATGACTTCTCAGATATTGTTGAGGAAATTGATATATCAAAGTTCAAAGACCATAGAGAATTCATCAAGGAGATAGTAAAAAAGGCTATTGATTACATAGACAATAACATTGATGTTATAAAAATTTTTACAAGGGAGAGTTTTACTCATAGTGGCAAAATAGGCACAACTATAAACGAGACGATATCTTTTGTTTTTGACCAAGTAGTAGAAAAAGTAAAGGAAGAATTCAATCAAAACTATCATCTTTCATTCATTGACCAATCAATACTCATAAATCTAGTAATTGGCTTTATGTACATGAAAATGAGGCTTGAATCTGAAGAAGTAAGTAAGGAAGAAATGAATATAATCAAAGAAGAGTACTCTGAAAAAATATACAAAATCATAACTTTTCTAATAGAGGACAGAAAGGAGGGGAAAAATGATTGATAAGGTATTTCAATGGATAGTAAGAAATGAAAAAATCATTTTCATATCAGTTCTTATACTCGTTTTAATTTCGGTTTACGGGCTATTTTTGATACGAATTGACAACGATGTACTACACTGGTTTTCTAAAGATAGTGAGATTGCCAAGCTCAACTACTATGTGAATGAGAGGTTCAAAAGCAACAACCCAATGGTGATAATGATTGACTTCAAAGACGATGTGTTTACACACGAAAATCTTCAGCACATAAGAAATATTTCAAAACTTATACAAGAGGAAGAAGGTATAATAAATGTTCTTAGTCTAACTGAAGCAGATGATGTAAGAGGTAAAGGTGATACACTAGTTATAGAAAAATTGTTTCCCGAGGATATACCATCCTCGGAAGAGAAAATAAAATCAATAAAAAAGTATGTTTTTTCAAAGGAATCGTTTGTAGGTAGTTTGGTCTCGTACGATTCAAAAAGTGCTAATATAATTGCGCTACCTGACCCTGAAGTAAAAGCAGATGAAATAGGCGCAAAGGTAAGAAAGAAGATTGAAGATTACATAAAATCAAACAATTTAGATTGTAAACTCTACTTCGGCGGCACACCAATGTTACTGAACTCAATGTCAAAAGTTGTGGTTAACGATATAAGTAAACTCGTGCCCGTAGTATCAATAATCGTCTTATTAACATTATTCCTCTCATTTAGAGGGATAGTAGAAACTCTGATTCCTCTCATAACTGTATTGATAGCAACTCTCATTGGAATGGGAATAATGGGGTACCTAGGGTATCCATTAACAACATTTAGCGTAGCAATACCTGTTGTATTGATAGCCGTAGGCAATGCCTACGCGATACATGTTATAAATGAATTCAGAGAAAAGCAATCCATCATGACCACAAGTAGCAAAGAGGAAATCTTAATGGCAGTTATAAGAAGAATATTCATGCCGGTACTAATGAGCGGACTCACAACTATAGCAAGTTTCATCTCCATAGGTATAGGTAACGACATGAACTCTACAAAGAACTTTTCAACAGTAACATCTTTGGGTACATTTTTCGCGCTTCTCCTAACTTACACATTCGTAATAGCAATCCTAAAAACAACTAGCAACACCTATAACTCTTCAGCAAAACAAAAAGAATACCACGAAAGTAAATTCTTAAGGAAATTAGGTGAGTTGGTAATGAATCACAAAGTAGTGGTCGCTTCTGTCGTTATCATTTTAGCAGGACTATCAATATATTTCATGACAAAAATAAAGGTAGAAGTTGACTACCTAGGTTACTTTGATAAAAACGCAGAGCCAAGAATAGTTAGTGAGGCAATAGCAAACAAATTTGATGGCTCATTTGAAATGAAAGTCTACTTCAAGGGGGATGTACAGAATCCTAACTTATTGAAGGTAATGAGTATAATTGAAGAAGAGACTAGATTCTTCCTAGGTGGCAAAACCAAACCTACATCAATAGTAGGTGTAATTTCAGAGTTGAACGAAGGAATGGTAAATGTCAAAATGATTCCAAACACTGAGTACGAAGCACAAAACCTTTGGTTTTTCATTGAAGGAAATCAGAGTGTAGAGAGAATAGTAACACCTGAAAAAGATGAGGCTCTCATTTCTGTACTACTTGGCAAAGTCTCCTCTGAGACGAGATACGAACTAATAAACTATATTAGTAATCAACTTGAATTGTACAAAAAGGCTACGAACATTCCACCATACGAAAACATTGATTATACATCATTACTGATAACAAAGTTTGTCTTCAATAGGCTTTCGAGGGCAGGTGTTGTTTCGAGTGAAAATGTAATTGAAACAACAAACCTAATATTCCCATTAGTTAGAACATACCTTGAAAATAACCTTGATACTCTCAAGAAGCTAAATGATTATCAATCAAAAGAGAAGTTTTTAAAAAACTTCGTAGAGTACATTTATTCTTCGCTGAATACAAAGGGCATAAAAGTGAATGAAGATATTATTTCTAGGTCTGACATGATGTATGCTTTGTCACCTTCAGTTTGGAATTATTTAGTTTTACCATCGCCGAATGGCGATGCTATATTTGAAAAAGGGGAAGTAACCGGTATAGCAAAACTTTTCTCTGATATGGAAAAAAGGCTTCTAGCAAATCAGGCTATAAGTTTATTAATAATAATTTTTGTAGTTCTCATTTTGAATGTACTCACTTTTGGCTCTTTTATTGAAGGATTAATATCGCTAATACCCATATTACTAACGGTAATTATTGACTTTGGTATACTTGGGCTCTTTGACATAAAATTGGATTATATAATGATAACAGTAGCATCAATTGCTGTAGGTACTGGGATAGACTACACAATTCACTTTGTTTCTAGGTATACATACGAAATAAAAAATGGGCTAGATTTCAACGAAGCTTTTTACAAAACAGTATCAACTACTGGTAAGGGTATATTCTTTAATGCTTTTTCTGTGGGATTAGGTTTCGCTACATTGCTACTTTCAACAATTGTGCCTCTTAGAAATTTTGGGCTACTTCTCTTTGTTTCAATGATAGTTAGTAGTGTTTCTGCCTTGTTTGTTCTGCCTGTTTTTATGTACTTAGCTAAAAATACAATAATAAAATTATCAAGGAGGTAGTCTATGATGTTGGGTGATATTTTTAAAGAAATTTCGCTTGAAGGGAAAATATCAATGATTACTGGGGCAGCAAGTGGTATAGGCAAGGGTATAGCTGAAGTGCTCGGAGAAGCTGGCTCTTACCTCTACCTAGTTGATTATAACGAGAGGGAACTAAAGAAAACATCTGATGAACTAGAGAAGAAAGGGATAAAAGCAGAAATTTTTGTTCATGACCTCTCTAGTAAAGAAGAGATATACAAACTTTGGGATGAATTGAAAGACAGAGAACCAAATATCCTGATAAACAATGTTGGTATATACCCATTTAAGGACTTCCTAGAGCTAGACGAAAAGACTTTAGATAAAACAATAGAACTCAACTTAAAATCTACACTATGGATGTGCCAAAAAATGATAAAGGCGAACATGGAAAAGAAAAGAGGTGGTGTGATAGTTAATGTGTCATCAATAGAAGCGATATTACCTTTTGAAGAGGGGTTAGTGCACTACACATCAAGTAAGGCTGGGGTGATAGCATTGACTAGGGCACTGGCTAAAGAATATGGGAAACATGGGTTTAGGGTAAATGTGATATTACCTGGTGGAATAAAGAGTGAGAGTACAAAGAAGGCAGCAAGGGATGCAATATTAAAGATGAACTTCAAACTCATTTTTTCAGGTTTTAACTTTTGGGAGAGGATACCTTCTAAAAAGATTGGGACACCTAGAGACATAGGGAAGGCAGTTCTAGCGATAGTAAGCGATTTATTCTCTTATGTACATGGAGCGGTGATACCAGTAGATGGAGGCTTTTTAAGCGCATAAGGGGTATTGTTTGTTATATTGCTATTCCGAGCGAATAGAACGGCGATTGGGCAATTCAGGAATTATCCGTACAATTATAATTTAAGAAATGCCGTATTGAGCGTTGGAGTAGTTATTGAAGCCTGTATGATTAAACTCAAGAATTGTCCGTATTGGGTCATTTAAGAATGTTTTAGTAATTCATATCGTTTAAGGTAATAAAATGAAAAGAAAAAGGGGGGAAACCCCCCTTTAATAATTTATTTCTTAACTAAAATCATACCACTGATTGGATTTAGTGAGACTGTACCTGAAACGGTTCCTAGACTCTTTAAGCCTGCTACTTTGTCGTTTGCTATTACTTCCCATTCACCTTCTGGTAATGTAAATGTTGCTTGAGAGGTTTGGTTACCATTAATTAGAACGATTATATCCTTTCCATCGCCGTTAACATTTCCGGGTAATAGCCAACCCAAAGCAGGAGAAACCTTTTCGTTAGCGTTTATGAATGCGATGCTCTCTGTAGGTGTTTTCCTGAAAGCGTTAAAGTTCTTTCTTATTGCTATGAGCCCTCTGTAGTACTCTACTAGTTCCTTGTTAGTCTCCAACTTGAGTGCTTCATCGTAATTGATCCAGTTGGTATCATCGTCTTTTTCGTAGCTATCGTGGTCAAGTGTATTTGGCTTAGCCTTACCACCGGGCCACATTACTTTCTTTGTTTTTCCGTTTGGTAATGTGATTTCTTTGTACCAATTACCTTTTTCATCTACTTTGAAGTCTTTTAGCCACTGGCTATTGGGGTCAACTATCTTGCTTCTAGCGAATTCTTGTCCTTGATGCATCATTATTGCACCTTGTACTGTGAGCAAGAAGAAAGCAGCGATCTTATTCTGTGCTAGTTGCTTATCTGTTAATTTAACGAATTCTGTTCTATTGCTTATAACCTGGTTATTTCTGTAATAGCCTGTACCTATCCTTATGAAGTCACCTAAAGTTTCGTTATCGTGTGATTCTGCGTAGTTAACATTATGCCCTTTCTCATAATAATCACCGCCATTCTTCTTTAAGAAACCAAGGACATACTTTTTCATTTCCTCATTGTTTCCTTTACCAAAAACAAGTCCAGAAGATGGGCTTGAAGATGCAGAAGCTCCGCCTCTTATGAAGTTTCTTATTTTATCATCCCATGCTCCTATTCCCCTCTTGGAGAAACCTTCAAGTGTGTATCCGCCACCATCTCTTGGCTCACCTCTACCACCGCCCCATGGCTCGGCAATCAGTATAACATCAGGATTGATTTTCTTGGCTTCTTGTACAATCTTTTCGTGTGTCTTCCAGTCAATCATAGTAGCTAAGTCAAACCTAAACCCATCAACATGGTAATCAATCATCCAATACTTAATGCTATCAACAACTAACCTACTAGCCATAGGTTTAGCAGTGTCAAAATCGTTACCGCAACCACTTTTAGAATCATACCCATGGAAATCATTCAAGAAGAAATAATATTTCTTTCCAAGCCTCTTTAGAGGGTTGTAATCGTATTGAGAAACATGGTTGTAAACTACATCAAGAAGTACAGCTACCTTTTCCTTATGTAGTGCCTTGACAACATCTTTGAATTCGTTAACTTGTTTACCACCAAGTCCACTGTATTTACCAGGTGTCAAATCTCCTGATGAATAGTAGGATTCAGGAGCGAAGAAGCAAGAGGTCATATATCCCCAATGGTTTCTACTCTGTGCATTCCATGTATTGACGATTGTAGCACCCTTTTCGGCACCTGCGTGCTCAACTTGTTCACCGAATGGTGGTTCGTAAGTACCAGATTCATGTATTGGTAAAAACTCTACAGCGTTGACACCAAGAAATTTGACCCAGTTTATACCACCAACTACATTTTTGCCTTTGTAGATGAACCCTTTGTATGTACCTCTTATGTCATCAGGAACACCAGAAGAAGGATGAGCTGTGAAGTCTCTTATATGTGATTCGTATATTATGGCATCCTCAGATTTTAGACCAACAAATGTATCACCTTCCCAGTTGTACTTTGAAGTGTCAATGATGACAGTCATACCCTTTTGCTTGTAGGAGTTTTCAACTGCTACTGCTTTTGAATATGGGTCAAAAACTACAAGTTCCGGATCAAAAGCCTCTGTGAAGTGTTTGGGACCATCGGCTCTATATCCGTAGTATTTCCCCCAAAGGTTACCTTCAACAACTGCTTCCCATATACCATTTTCATCTTTTGTCATCTCGTACTCAACTTTGTTTTTCATAGTGACAGGGTCGTCAGCTATAACGAGCCATACCTTCGTAGCTCTAGGTGAGAAGACTCTGAAGACATTTTTACCATTCTCAATATTGTGTCCTAGAGGTTTATCGGAATAGAATTTATATAAAAGTTTTTCGTAGTTTATAAACCTCTTACTTTTGAATGTAGGATCATCATAAGAAGTTATAGCCCAAACATCCACAATATCTATGGGGTTCTGAAGAGTGAGAATGAGCTCTTTCTTTTTGGATTTTTTAACATCAATAACATTTATTGTCTTGTTTGTGTCTACTTCGGATCTTATCAAGAACATATTAGGCTTGATTTCGAAGTCTTCTGGTGGAGTGAATTTCAGAACAACACTGATATTTGTTTCATTTAAAGCGGAAGCAATGACCACCTGAGGTACATATTCCTTTTTTTCTTCTTTAGCCTCTTTCTTACCTCCCCCAGGGGGCACGCAACTTGAAATTGCGAGTATCCCTATAGCAAAAAGTAGCAAAATATTTCTTAACCGCATATAACCCTCCTATACTCTTAAAAGAAATTCTAAAAAATCAAGATGAAATATTCAATATAAATTGAGGGTGTCTGAAAATTTGATTATGATTATTCCCAAACGAATACACCCCTAGTCATTCTGCTTCCCCCCCTGTCATTCTGAACGGAGCGAAGAATCTTTTGAACAAAGTGAAGAATCCCTCTGAATGGAGTGAAGAATCTCCTTGAGATTGAGATTCCTCGCTTTGCTCGGAATGACAGTAAAAAGGTCGGAATTGACAGTAAAAAAAGTTAGCTCGGAATTGGCAATAAAAAGGTCGGAATTGACAATAAAAAGGATAGTAAGATAAACTTAAATGGTATGGAAAAATTGTTTCTTGGAGACTTTTAAATAGTTTGAATGAAAAAGGTGATGAAGGTGATAGGTCAATGAAACTTGAATTTTGTTTATTGTGTAATTTATTCTTGTTGGGAAGTTTTCAGAGGTGTGTAGAGGATGATAGGAAGCATAAAGATAGGTGTTATTGGAGGTAGTGGGCTCTACAATTTCTCGTCAGCGAAGGTAATTGATGAGGTAGATGTTGATACCCCGTTTGGGAAACCTTCTGACAAGATAACTATCGTTGATGTTGAAGGGAAGAAGGTTGCTTTTTTGCCTAGACATGGAAGAGGGCATGTATACCCACCAACTCATATACCAATGAAAGCGAACATTTGGGCTTTAAAGTATCTTGGAGTGAGGAAACTTATAGGTGTCAGTGCTGTAGGTAGTTTGAGAGAAGAACTTAAGCCGATGGATTTTGTTATACCATCGCAACTTATAGACTTCACAAGGTGGAGAGAACTGACTTTCTTTGATTTTGGGCTTGTCGGGCATGTATCTATGGCTGATCCTTTCTGTAATGAACTGTCGGGGGAGATTAAGAGGATAATTGACGAAAATCTTAAGAATGTAGTGGTGCATACAGGTAAAACTTATATAACGATTGAAGGACCTCAATTTTCGAGTAGAGCGGAGAGTAATATGTTTAGACAATGGGGGGCAGATATAATCGGTATGACGGCAGCTGGAGAAGCAAAGTTATCTAGAGAAGCAGAGATATGTTACTCTTTAATTTCAATGGTGACTGATTATGATTGCTGGTACGAGGGACATGATGATGTCACTGTTGAAATGGTATTAAATTATATGAATAAAAATATAGATAACATCCTAAAGATGTTACCGATAATAGTTAAAAACATAGATGAAAACAAGAGGTGTTCTTGTGAAGAGGCTGCTAAATTTGCTATAATGACTGCTAAGGATAGGATACCTCAAGATGTCAAGAAAAAGTTGGCTTTATTTTATGAGAAGTATTGGGGTTGATTATGAAAATACTTATTTTAGGTGCGCCGGGCGCAGGTAAGGGTACACAGAGTGATATAATAAGCAAAAAACTTAATATACCTCATATCTCCACGGGAGATATATTGAGGAAAGAAATATCTCAAGGGACTGAATTAGGTAAAAAGGTTAAAGAATATGTTGAGAGTGGTAGATTGGTACCTGACGAAATAATAGCAGATATACTTCTGAACGAACTCAAGAATGATGTTTATAAAAATGGGTATATACTTGATGGATTTCCAAGAAACATTGATCAAGCAAAAATACTGGAGAATAAGGGAATAAGTTTTGATAAAGTCGTGTTGATTGATACATCTGAAGATGAAGTATTAAAAAGGCTGAGTGGAAGAAGGGTTTGTGAGAAATGTGGTGCTGTGTACAACATTTATTATAACAAACCTAAAATTGATGGTATTTGTGATAACTGCGGTGGTAAATTAATACAAAGGGATGATGATAAAGAAGATGTTGTCAAAAGAAGGTTTGAAGTCTTTTATAATCAAACAATGCCTGTTATAAAGTATTACGAGGAAAAGGGAATTTTAATAAAAGTTAATGGAAATAAATCACTTGACGATATAAAAAGTGAAATTTTTAAACTTCTTGGGGTAATTTGATGGCGAAGGATGATGTCTTGAAATTTGAAGGGGTAATTATTAAGCAACTGCCAAACTCAATGTTTAAGGTCAAACTTGACAATGGGAAGGAAGTTTTGGCTCTTCCGTCTGGTAAGATTCGCATAAACTCAATAAAAATGATAGAAGGTGATAGGGTAGTTGTTGAGTTTTCACCTTATGATCTCACAAAAGGAAGGATAGTTTATAGGTATAGATAGTGATAAAGTATGGTAAAGGAAGGGGAGCCAATATATCTTTTCAATTCTGAAAAGGCTAAATATTTGGTCATATTCAAACCTAATGCTTTTTTTCAGTGTCACCTAGGTAAGATTGTATTTCCCGAGGAAATTGAATGGGGGCAAACACTGGAGACGAGTAAAGGATACAAGTTTTTCGTATTAAAACCATCAATATCGGATTTAGTCTTCCATGTTATTCGTAAAACTAACATAATGTATCCAAAAGATATCGGCTACATTTTGATGAATTCTACATTAAGAGACGAAAGTAAAGTTATAGAGGTTGGTACTGGCTCGGGAGGTATGACAACAGTTCTCGCTATTTTGGTGGGACCTAATGGCAAAGTGTTTTCATTTGATAAAAACGAAGATCATCTTAATAATGCCAAAAAGAATCTAGAAAGGTATGGACTTCTTGATAGAGTTGTGCTTGGTGTGAAGGATATTGCTATCGATGGGTTTGGTGTTAGAGATGCTGATGTGTGTATAGTTGATTTACCTGAACCTTGGACAATAATACCACACGCTAAAGAATCACTTAAGGGAGGTGGTACAATAAGTATAGTGGTACCTACCGTAGAACAAGTACAAGAAACATTTAAAAGTTTAAAACAAAATAATTTTGTTAGAATAAAGTCAGTCGAACTACTTGAAAGGGAAATATACTTAAGAGAAGGAATAACCCGCCCAAGAGAGAGAATGGTCGCCCATACTGTCTACATCATACAAGCATACAATACATTGTGAAAGATTATGATTAGAAACTTATGAAATTAGAAATTTATGAAGTTAGAAACTTATGAAGTTAAAAACTTATGAAGTCTGTTTCCTTCGGGATTCTGTTGAAAAAATCCTGTGCTGAATAGCACCGTGTGCTTGATAGCACCGTGTGCTTCATAAAACCTTTTCATAATTAGATAATCATTCTTTATTAAGATTTTAGATAGATGAGTGAAGGGAATCTATAATATCTACTTAAAGGGTTAACTTCGTTACTTAATGGGGGCTTAATAGCATTTCTTTATTCAAATATTCTATGGAGCGAAGAGGGGGTGAAACCCCCTCTTCATAAAATAGGGTGGGCGGGTGGGAGTGCTTAAAAGTACCTTTCTAATAGACCTTTCTAATAGAAAACATGCAAGGGCGTTGGGATGTTCTACATCCTAACATCAAAAATGGGTGGGTGGGGTGCTTAAAGCACTTATGCCTAATTTTGAATTGTTTCAATAGAAAAAGAAATAATATCAAAGGGCAAATTATGAGATACAATCCTGAAATTCATCATCGCCGTTCAATCCGCCTGAAAGGATGTGATTATTACAGGGACAGACCTATGTGTCTGTCCTGATATAAACAACGATGATAATTACAATTCAAGGTGCGAACACACAGGTTCGCCCCTATATAAAATTGTACAATGGTTTAAAACAATGACAACAAATGATTATATCAGGAATGTGAA